>Ga0210406_10000029_pt1 | contig 226952 bp, 211 predicted proteins | sample IncBWC30MmetaG_FD_155454 | JGI IMG/M metagenome (GOLD analysis project Ga0210406, IMG submission 155454) | Forest soil microbial communities from Barre Woods Harvard Forest LTER site, Petersham, Massachusetts, United States - Inc-BW-C-30-M | ecosystem: Environmental > Terrestrial > Soil >... | reverse complement strand
ACGCGGACCTCACCAAGGAGCAGCGTGACAAGATGACCCCGGACGAAATCATCCAGCAGATGAAAGCTGGCAACGAACGGTTCCGCTCGGGCAAACCGCAGCATCGCGATCTCATGCGCGAAGCTAAGGCGACGGCGAAAGGACAATATCCTGCCGCGATTGTCTTCAGCTGTGTTGACTCGCGAGCACCCGCCGAGTTGATTCTCGACTTTGGTATCGGCGATATCTTCAGCGGTCGTGTGGCAGGCAACGTTGCTGACGAGGACGTATTGGGCAGCATGGAATTCGCTTGCAAGGTGGCAGGCTCGAAAGTCGTGCTTGTCATGGGCCACACCGGCTGTGGTGCCATCAAGGGTGCCATTGACGGCGTGCAGCTTGGCAATCTCACTGCGTTGTTGGCGAAGATCCGCCCGGCCGTGGAAGCCACTGACTACACGGGGGAACGCTCGGCCAAAAACTACGCGTTCGTAGACGCAGTGGGGCGACAAAACGTGTCACTAACTATCGCCAACATTCGGGAAAAGAGCTCTGTGCTTCGGGACCTCGAATCCAGCGGCAGCATAAAGATTTTAGGTTCGATGTACAACCTCGAAACGGGAATGGTTGACTTTTTCGCGTAGCGTTTTATGGACGCTCGGTTAACGCTCCCCGCCCCCGCATCACCCTTGCGAAAGCTTACTTCGCTTGGTGCGAACTGCCGAGCTTGTCAACGGCGAAGTAGCCGAGCCCGATAGTTCCGAGCATGCCAATCACGCCGTCAATCGGCGTGCTGCCGCCGATGTGCCCGAAATGGCCGATGCCCGAAGCTGAAGCCAACTGAGGCAGCGCCGCGAGAATGCCAGCGAACCACAAGCGATTTCCAAAAAATCACACGCGCCCGGAAAGTTTCCACAGCGCCGCGAACGCTAACGCGGTCCGCTGGACATGCCGCGACCAGTGGCGAGCTCCGCAGGTGTCCGGCCCGACGTGGTAGCGGGAGAGTTTGCAAGGCAACGGACAGCATTCGCAATCAGAAGGGCAGTACGCGTTATCCACAACTTACGAACAGAGGCGAAACCCGGCCCGATTTTGTAGTTAACATAATATAACTTATAGGACGCACTGTCAGGAGGAATCTCTGGGAGATTGGGGATTCTGTGGATATTTGCTGTGGAGAAAAGCCCGGGCCGTGCGTTGGTGGATCGTTGACGGCCAAATCAAACCACCCATTCGCGGCGCGCACCGTAAGGGAGGCAATCGGCGTCGGCGCAGGCGAAGGCGCGCTGGGGTCAACGCCAGAGCGCTGGCTGGTTGCATTCACCGCGGAGACAACTTTCACGAGCGTCTCGTAGAGATATGGATCGCGCTCTTTCAGTGGAGCGAGTTGTGCGACGGTTAACATTGGCGGCTAATCAGTTGCGCTAGGGCACTTCCCTGCTCTTTCGGATACGCCTGTACCTCAGTGCGATTGACAGGCCCTTGCCGCGCCCGCCACACTGAACTTGTTCAGTGCGCATCAGGCCGAAGTACGATCCGCTCGAAAAAACCGAGCCGGAATAGTGCGCACACGGCATTTATGCGGCGTAAGTCCCCGACTGACCCTCTCGACGCCGCGGGTCCCGCTGTTGCCACGGTCCCCGCGAATGGCCCCCTCGCGTCTGCGATCGTTCCCAACGAAGCGCTCTACCGTTCACTCATCGAGCGCGTTCCCGGAATCGTTTACATCTCACAGTTCGGGCCGGATGCGCGCTGGCACTACGTTAGCCCGCAAATTCAGGAATATCTCGGCTACACGGCGGAAGAGTGGCTCGCGGATCCTTCGCTCTGGCTGCGGCATGTGCATCCAGAGGACCGTGAACTGGTTCTCGCCGAAGAAAAGCGCCTGCACAAAACGGGCAGCGCGTTCTTCGCGGAATACCGTATGGTTTCGAAAGACGGCCGCGTCATCTGGTTCCGCGATGAAAGCATGATCATTCGCGCCGAAGGCGCAAACACGCCGGTGCTCTACGGAATTCTTTTTGACATCAGCGAACGCAAAGCCACAGAATCCGCGTTGCGCGAATCCGAAGAGCGCTTGCGTCTCGCGCTTGAGGCGGCGCATCTCGGAATGTGGGAATGGGACCCTGACAGCGACGCGCTCTTCTGGGACGACCGCCACTGCGCTCTCTTTGGTCTGAAGCCAAAGGAAGCGCCTGCTACCGCCTCAAAATTCATTGAACTGGTTTATCCCGAAGACCGCGAATGGGTGTTGCACGCTGTCCGCGAAGCACTGCGCCACGACGAAGCGTACGGCGCGGAATACCGCGTACGCTGGCCGGACGGCAAAGAACATTGGCTCGCGAGCGCGGGGCGCGTTCAGCGCAACGCCAACTCAAAAGCTTTCCGAATGCGCGGCATTACCTATGACGTGACGGATCGCCGCGGCCTGGAAGAACATTTACGCCGCGCACAGAAAATGGAAGCGATCGGCCAGCTTGCCGGCGGCGTCGCACATGACTTCAACAATCTCTTGATGGTCATCCGCGGCCACGTCGAGTTGCTGCTCAACCGGCCCGGAATTGACGCCAATGCGGCGCGCAACGCGGAGGCGATTCAAAAAGCTTCTGACCGCGCGGCCGGAATCACGCAGCAGCTACTTGCGTTCAGCCGCAAACAAGTTTTGCAAGCGCGCGTCATTGAAATGCGCACCGTCGTGAAAGATATAGCCAATTTGTTACGACGCCTGCTTGGGCCGATGGTCCAATTTCGACTCGAACTTCCACAAGAGCCGCTTTGGGTTCGCGCCGACGAAAGCCAGCTCGAGCAAGTGGTGCTGAATCTTGCTATCAATGCGCGCGATGCGATGCCACAAGGTGGAACGGTCACGGCAATCCTGGACCGCGTCACTGCAGACTCTCACGTCGTCCGCCGCAGGCCGGGCATGCCGGAAGTGGCTTACATTCGCCTCCGCGTGATTGATACCGGCACCGGCATGGATGCGGCGACACAAGCACGTATCTTCGAACCGTTTTTTACGACAAAAGAATTCGGCAAAGGCACGGGACTCGGTCTCGCGACCGTGTATGGCGTTGTGAAGCAGAGCGATGGTTGGATTTGGGTTGACTCCACGCTGGGCTCGGGCACCACGTTTGAAATTTTTCTGCCGGCGGTGAATGAGCCGGATGCTGACGACGCCAAATCCGAAGCGAAGACGCGGCAAGCCGGCGGCAGTGAAACGATTCTCGTCGTGGACGATGAAGAAGGCGTCCGCGAAGTCGCTACGCAGTATCTTTCCGCGCGTGGCTACCATGTGCTTGCCGCCGAATCGGGCGCACAGGCACTGGAAATTGCGGGAGCCCAGAATGGCCCGATTCATGTGCTGGTTACGGACGCGCTGATGCCCGGCATGAGCGGGCCTACGTTGGCTAAGCGGTTGCTTGGCCAGAGGCCCGATACAAAAGTGCTGTACATCTCCGGCTACGCGGAAGACGCTTCCCTTCTCGAAGACGCGCGCGAACGCGGAGAATCGTTTTTGCAAAAGCCGTTTGGGCTCGATGCCCTTGCCGAAAAGTTGCGTGTACTTCTCAACAAATAACTTTCATCTAGAAAAGTCCAATTTCAACCCGCGAACGAGCGCCCAGCAAGCATTCACCATCCATGGCGATTTTCTGCGCGCAAACGCAGCACTTCCCCTTCCAGCAAGCCAACGTACCTCGACTACAGGAGTCTTTTGTAAGAAATCAATCATGTGTCTGAAATATTGCGGAAAGAACTCAGCTACTTCGCGGCGGACCGCGCCGCAGCTCTTACGTTCAGAAAAAACATCGCCACCGTGGCTCCGAGAAGGACATACAACTCAAACGTGTAGTTATCCATCAGCAGGTCTGGCAAACGCGACGTCATGGACCACTGCGAAAGCGTGACAATGCGGACGAAATCGATCAACCAGACAAATGTGACGGCCAAATGCATTTTCGTCATGTACTTGTCATACGGCACGCTACGCCGCCCCGCGTGAAGCCAATAAGCCAGCGAGAAGACTCCGAATGGCAGAGCACATGTCCACCAGAGAAATCCCATCGCCAGAAAATGGGTTTGGCCGCCGAACAAAATCAGGAATCGCGACTCCGGCATCACCAGGAACATCACAAGTCCGCCTACGAACAGAAAAATCGCGGTAATTCCGAATTTCTCGACGGGATTTTCCGGCTTCGTCCAGCGCTTGAAGTCGAATCGCGGCTTTTGCGCGACGGCTCCATGCGGCAGCACAGTGTGCGCGGCAAGCGGGGTCGCCGAAGCACTCGTCGGCGTACTTGATTGCACAGCAACCGGTACGACTGGCGGCGCCGGTTGCAGCAGCGTCCAGCAAACATTCACCGCAAAAAGCGCTTCACCGAGAATCGCGATCGTAACAGCCATGTTGTCCGCGTTAAACATCGCGGACGCGCCCAGGTCCGGCAGCCATATCGGAAACAATCCGAAGAGCAATAGTGCGAGACAGAGAAACGTCTGGGTAAAACCGAGGCCCACATGGAGCTGCCTTTTCAGAAGCCGCGGAACCCAAACATACTGGCCATAAAACAGGCCGAATAAAAGAAACTCAAACGTCAGATAGCCGCCGGTCCCGCGGAATTGCGCCGCCAACGGCGAAAGATCCCCTGGGTGTTTCACCACATAAATTGCGGAGGCGCCCATCGCCAGCAGGCAAGCGAGCGTGATTCCCCGCAGCACTTTGTCAGGTCCGATCGTCTTTTTCACGATTCTCGTTTCCTAATCGTGAATCTAGCACCGGTTGTCGCGCCCGGAAGTCCGCCCCAGTACGGGTGATGCGAACTTACCAATGCCTTCTGCGCGGCAATCCTTTCGGACGAAAAAACTTGTTCGCTTCGCCTTCGAGCTGCTGAAAATGAATCGCGCGCGAAGTCGGATTCGTCGCGCTAACTTGCCGCGCAATCTGTTCTCCAAGAGGCATGCCTGTCACGAAAAGCGGCGCACGTTGTTCAAACGGTGATGCGCCATGACCCGCCGTAGCCGCCGAGGCTGCATGTGACAATCCTGCCAGCCTCGCTCCCGAAGCTAGTCCACATCGCGTGGCCACCGCGTCATCCTCTGGCACGCCGCCGATCACTACGGCCAGATGGTGCTCTACCTCCGCCTCAACGGCATCGTCCCACCCGCGAGCCGCCCCAATCCTCCTAAACTCCAGGACACGTATTAGTCGTGTGTGCGAGTGAAGCCTTCACAGGGCTTTTGCCGCGAAACCTGCTCGCGACTTAGCAGACTTAGCAGCAGTCGCTTGACTCCCGCTTCCCTGCGGCGCATAGTTGCGGCCTCCACGGAATGCCCCCTCAAGGAGTCCCTTATGCCGTTTTTTCTTCATCAAGTCAGTTACACGCCGGAAGCGATCGCGCGCCTCATCGCCAATCCGCAGGATCGCTTTGAAGCAGTGCGCGCTCCCATCGAGAAGCTCGGCGGAAAAGTCATGAACTCTTACTTCGCTTTTGGGCAGTACGACGCCGTGCTGATCACGGAAATGCCGGACAACGTATCTGCCGCGGCCATCGCACTCGCGTTTGCTGCTGGCGGTTCGTTGCGAAATTGCCAGACCACTGCACTCATGTCCACTGCGGAAGGCCTGGAAGCGTTCCGCAAGGCCGCTTCGTGCGGCTACAAGCCCGTGGCCGCGGCTACCAGCGCTGCCGCTGCGACTCCATAATCACTCCTGCGAATTGAAGCAGGCAGCGGAATCGCCTCACGCGACTCTGCTAAGCTTTGTGTGTCCGATTCCCGTCCAAAGTCCAGGACACTCGCCTCAGGCCAAAACAGCACTTGTACGGAAACATATGGTATATATTTAATTGTACGTTTTCATACAGATAGTAAGACTTGCACATTTTCGTACAAATGGCTATCCTTGGGTAGGATATAGCCATGGCATCGGATCTGTACGCAGTACTGATTGCGGACGTCGTCGCCTCGAGCTCCCGGCAGAGCCTGCGCCAGCTTCTTGGCAAAACTCTCTCCGACGCTTCGGGGGGCCATCTGCGCGGAAAACTGATTAAATTGCCCTACTCGGTCACTGCAGGTGATGAATTCCAAACGGTCGTCGCCAACCTGCCAGCGCTGCCGCAAATCATCCTCGACCTGCGCATCATGTTCCAACCCCTCTCGCTGCGCATCGGTGTCGGTTTCGGCCGCATTGCCGACCGCATTCAACCGCCCGTAAACCGCCTCAGTGGCGAAGCCTTCCAATTGGCCCGCCAGGCAATGCAGACCATTAAAACAGGCAGACAGTTCAAATTTGAAAGCCTCACCGCTTTCGCGTCGCGCAACAGTGCTTTCGACGAGACCATCAACCTTATCTACGGCTTGCACGACACTCTCGTTGCCGGCATCACTGAAAAGCAGTGGGAAACCATCGCGGCATTCACGAGCAATCCTACGCTCGCAAGTACGTCGCGCCGTCTAAAGCTCGACGCTTCCACTATTTCACGAAATCTCAAACGCGGTTATTATTGGCAACTGACTGCAACTGCTAAAGTGGTGGAATCGCTCATCGCCCGAACTTTTTACTAATGGAAATCTTCTTTCGCACTCTCCTGGCGATTTACCTGGCTCATCTGCTCTCTGATTTTGTTCTTCAAAGTCCGCGGCTTGTCGAGCAAAAACGGCGGGGCAAGTTTTCCAGCTATCTGCTGCACGGTTTCATTCACTATTTTGCGGCGATTCTTTTCGTTGGTTTCTTTGTCAGAGCTTCCGCCCTGTCTGTAAGAACGTATCTGGTCCTACTCGCACTAGCCGCCATTCACCTGCTCCTCGATGCCGCTAAACTCCGTCTCACCAATAGCGGCCTTGTGTATGAGGGTGCGTTCGCTTACGTCTCCGACCAAATCATCCACTTCCTGACTATCGTCTTCGCGGCGTGGTTACTAACGCCCGGCTTAGCCTTTGCGAAATTGTTCTCGCTGGCCGGTCTGGCGCGGGCAATGCAAACCAAATGGCTCGCAGTTCCCGTCGTTTATATTGCGATCGTTTTCGGCGGCGGCTACCTCATCCGCGATCTCACTCGCAACTTGGCCGAGGGCGTCAAAAGCCAGAATTCGCACAAGGGCAGCGAACAATTGCAAAACGCAGGCCTCTACATTGGCTGGCTCGAACGCTTTCTGGTCCTCACCGCGCTCCTCCTGCAATCCCCGGCGACCGTCGGCTTGATTCTCACTGCCAAATCTATTGCACGTTATCCTGAATTCAAATCCGAACGGTTCGCGGAGTATTTTCTGATCGGCACTTTGCTCAGCATCAGCATCGCGATCCTCGGCGGCATCCTGCTCGCGAAGCTACTTTTTGGAGCGGTGCGGTTTCCCTAAGCCGTGCCATCTCGTCGCCGCAGATCCATAGCGCTCTGCTAGAATTTCCCTGTGAGTTCATCCGAGACTTCGCCGCGGCTCGCGGGCATTCGCCTGCATCCGATCAAATCGCTCGATCCGGTAAGCGTGAGTGAAGCCCGCATCGGCCCAAATGGCGGCCTCGAGCTCGACCGTGCCTGGGCACTTTATTCCGCCGACGGCAAATGGATTAACGGCAAACGCGCTCCGGCGATTCATCTCATTCGCTCCACGTTTAAACCGGACCTCAGCAGCGTGGGGCTTTCTGCTCCCGAAGATCACCGCCAGATCGAACCCATCCGCGTCAAATTCCCTCGCGATACGGAGCTCGCTGCAAAATGGTTCAGCGAATACTTCGAGCAGCCGGTAATCGTCCGTTACGCGGCCGCAGGCTTTCCCGACGACGGCCTCGCCCCTGGCCCCACCATCGTCTCAACCGCTTCCCTGCAAGCTGTTTGCGACTGGTTTGCGGGCATCACCCTCAACGAGGCGCGCGAACGCTTTCGCGCAACCCTTGAAATTGAAGGCGTACCCTCCTTTTGGGAAGACCAGCTTTTTGGACCCGACGAAAATTACGTCGTGCGCTTCAAAATCGGGGACGTAGCGTTTGAAGGCAGCAATCCCTGCGCGCGCTGCCCCGTCCCGCCGCGCAATCCGCGCACAGGAGAAGACTGGCCCGGCTTCGCGAAACTCTTCAGCGAACTACGCCGCGCCACGCTTCCGCCGTGGTCACCCGAGCCGCGCTTCGACCATTACTATCGCCTTACCACCAACACCCGTGTCCCCTCCACCGAACAAGGCAAACACCTCCGCCTCGGCGATCCGCTAACGATCTCCTAAAACGAAACCGAGGAGCACGAACTCGCGCTCCCCGTCTCGCTTCGCTTCCATGTTCCTTAATCAGTGCTTCACGGCCGTCTTGGCATACTTGTCGAAACGCGCCTTTGCACCGCTCCAGTCGGGCGCTGGTGCCAGTGCCTTGATGAAATCTCGATTGCCCAGAGCATGAGGCGTCCGGCAGGCTACCCCTGCCGCAGGAAAGGCGCTGTTCGGCCGGACCAGATCGCTTACTACCCACGAGCTGGTGTCGCAGCTGATGATCGTTCCCTGCGCATTGCCGGAAAAGCTTACTCCCGTAAAGTCCGCGCTGGAATTGACGAGAGCCAGGATTGCCGGTCCGTAGTTCTGCGCTACTTGTCCGCCACGCAGGAAAACCTGCGAGTTTCCATCCAGGCGAATGGCGGCGCTGCGCGGGTCCGTGCTGGCCCCGTTTCGCAACACCTGGTTCGCGCCGAGGAAGTACGCCTGGCTGTTAGCGTAAAGATCCACGCCGGCGCTGGTATGGTCCGTGATGAGTGCGGCGAGAGGTCCGCTAATGTTTGCGAACGTCACTTGGCTGCCGAACCCAGCCGACACCCCCACTGGCCCGTTCCCTTGAATCTGGTTGGGCTGGCCGATGCTCCAGAAAGAAATCTCCGCATTTTCCTGCAGTGACGCCCCGCCATTTGGGTTCCCCGAAATGAGATTCGGGCCGAAGAGCGCCCCCATCTGCGCGCGGGCGCCGCCACGCAAATCGATCCCCAATCCTGGAGCAAAAAATCCGTTAGAAATATTGTTCGTGATCGTCGTGGGCCCCAGACTCGAGAAGTCCCCCTGCGAGGCATACACTCCGGCGCCCACATTGTTGCTGATGTCCACCGGCCCAGCCCATGCCACCAGCGCTACCAAGGAATTGCCAGTGATGTTCATACCGTTCGATCCGTTGTGGCTGAACGCCCCACTGGCTCCGATCGTGACGTCAGACATCCCATTCACGTTCAGGCCATTTCCGGAATTTCCGCTGCTCGAGCAGACGTTCAACGAAATGCCTCTGCTGGAGCTCACCGAAATGCCGTTCCCCGCCGGATTGGTCACATTGAGGCCGTAAAGAAACAAATTTTGTGAATTGGTGATGGAAATGGAGCCATTGATGGTTGCCGTCTGCCCGTAGTACGCTCCCAGATTTATTCCATTCAGCCCATTCAGGGGAATATTTTCCGTACAGGGCCCTGTGACTAGGATGAAAGAGCCTATAGCCGCATTTGGCAGCGCTGCATTGATGCTCGGGTACGCGGAAGGATTAGCTCCGGTGCAGTCAACGATCAGGTACTGCGCGCGAAGCGTTCCCGGAAAAGACAGCAGAATCAAAATCAACGGAACGGTGAAATAGGTACCTTTGGCCGTTAGCTTCTTGAATGCGTTCATGGTCGCTCCTTGGAGCTGCGGCCCGGTGATGCCAGTTAGAACCATGCCCCCGCGTGGCTCTTAGTTTGGTCAGCTTGTGCGGTTACCAGCAGCTGCGGCCATCATGGGGAGAGGCCCCATACCCTGCAAGCGACATGCTGCGACAGTCGCTCCAGCGCTATGCTGTGTCGCGCTTTGTCGCCTGCGCTCCCCTTTCCTCCACTGCATACGGCGCCATGTCGAGGTAGTACGTCCGGAACATCACCATGACGCGACGCGCGTTCCGGCTCGTCCAGCCGAACCTCCGCTCGTTTGCGTTATGTTCGTTGTGAGGTGTGCGCCGTGGTGTGTTTTCCTGCTAGCTCTGTATGCAACCGTCCCTGGCTCCCACATTGCTGTCCTCGCGCCGGCGCGCTCATCACAACATCCGCTTCGCCGGCTTCTGTCTTGAGAACTTTGTATGGGTTATGGAAAACGAAGAGAAATACGCAAGGCGAGATGCGCGCAGAATTAGATGGGACTGTTACTGGAGAAGAAAAACTTATTTACAAAAGGCTGCTCAGTGCGCCGCGGGCTTCTTCGGAAGAATATCTTTTTCCAGCATCTGCTCTTTGCGATATACCAGCGCGTTGATGTCGTATGGAGCGAGTTCAAATCCGTGACCGTGCGTGATTGCATCCGTGGGGCAGGCTTCCACGCAATATCCGCAAAAAATGCAGCGTGAATAATCGATGTTGTAGACGGAAGCGTACCGTTCGCCCGCGGAGATCCGGTTCGTGTCTGTGTTTTCAGCCGCTTCGATGTAAATGCAATTCGCAGGGCACGCCGCCGCGCAAAGGAAGCATCCTACGCACTTCTCAAGGCCGTTTTCGTCGCGGTGTAGCACGTGAATCCCACGGTAGCGGGGCTGGAAGTGCACCGGCTCGTGCGGGTAGTTTTCGGTGACTGTTTTCCGGAACATGTTTCGGAAGGTCACGCTAAAACCCTTGAACATCGTGCTGAATGTTGCGAACACTTCACCGAGTGGAGATGCCATATACGGTGAGTTTAGCAGAGCCATGTCACGCGGGCAAACCTCTGTCTGCTTAGTGGATTTATAGTTTACCCCGCAAAGCATTCACGATCTGCTTCCCGTGGAAGCGCCCATTTTCGATGAAGATTTCGCTCGTGTGCCGCCCGCCAATCACAACCCCCGCGAGATGCAAGCCCTGGACATTGCTTTCGAGGGAATCCGGTTTCAGGTCTGGCTTTTTCGTTTTTGGGTCGAGCTTCACGCCAAAGCTTTCGATGAACTCGTAATCCGGATGATACCCTGTCAGCGCAAACACGTGCCGCGCCAGTAGCCGTTTTTCTTCGGCGCCATTCTTCACGATGATTTCATCCGCAGTAATCTGCTTCACGTGCGTATCAAAAAGCGCCGATACTTGCCCTGCCTTGATTCGATTCTCAATGTCCGGCCGAACCCAGTACTTAATCGTCGAGCCCAATTCCGCGTCGCGATGCACAAGCGTCACGCGCGCGCCGTTGCGATACAAATCGAGCGCCGCCTCAGCCGCGGAGTTTTTTCCGCCCACCACAACGACATCTTGATTCCAAAACTCGTGCGGCTCCGTGTAGTAGTGCGAAACGTGTGGTAGTTCTTCGCCCGGAACCCCAATCATGTTTGGTAAATCGTAGTAGCCCGTGGCGATCACTACTTTCTTGCCTGAATATCTCCGTTCGATTCCCTTTTCCGTCCTTGCAACAACGGCGAAATTTCCATCCTGGCCCTCTAGCCGCAACACGGTTTCATACAGCCGGAGTTCCAAACCGTAATGTTCCGTCGCTTTGCGGTAATATTTTAGCGCTTCCACACGCGTCGGTTTTTCCGCCGCGCACACCAACGGCAAATCGCCGATTTCGAGCAGTTCCGGCGTCGTGAAGAAATACATGTTCACCGGATAGTGGTAAATCGAATTACACAAACATCCCTTGTCAATCACGATTGGCTTCATGCCCGCGCGCACTGCTTCAATCGCGCACGCAAGGCCTGTCGGGCCCGCGCCAATGCAAATCAAGTCATAAGTCGCCATGGGAATTCAGTTTGCCGGGAGTTTTTTCGATTTGCAAATGAAGCGCTTATTACTGAGGCATGCCTATGGCCAGCAACTCATCGAGTGTCCTCTGAAAGTCCGCTAACTCCTCCAGCCGGTCCGGCGTTGCTTCCAGTTCCCGTTGTTTGAAGACGAAAACGTCACGTCCTCCGCGTTTCACACGCACGCCAAATTTTCCGTCCACCAAAAAAGATGCCGGTGCCCGGATTCGAAGGCCGCCTTGCTCTACAGGTGCAAGCACGGCCGCGCATTCGCCTCGCCTCACGCACAAAGCACTCTCATAAGGCGGAATCGCAACCGGTCGAAACCCCGCCTCAAACAGGCGTTGCATCACCTGCATCTGTTTCGGAGTAAATTCCTGCATGTGGTTTTTTGAACAACCCGGCTGCAGCAGCTAAGCCGCGGTCGAATCGGCTTCCGAACCTGCCGCACCTTCCAGTTGCGACAAAATCTCGCGCAGCGTAACAATCAGCTCATCTCGCGAAACATGGCTCTTCTTGAACTGAATCCGGAACTTGAACGATTCGTTCTGAGGCTCGAAATGAAAAATGAATGGCCGCGGCCGCTGCGGGCCGCCTTGCTCTTCCTTGCGCTCCCGCCGCGCCTCATCGCGCGTCAATCCGCCTTGCAGGATGCGCTGAAACATCTCGGTCATTTTCTTTTCGGTCGGCTGCCGCGCAATTTGTAGAAGCAGAGACTTTGACGTCACGCCATGGTCAATGCATTTCTTGCGCAGCGACTCCGGAATATTCCGCAGCGAAAGCGTTTCCGTGACCGAAGAGCGCGCGCGGCCTATCTTTTTCGCCATATCTTCGTGCGTATATTCGAATTGCACCGCCAGCCGGTACAAACCGTCCGCTTCTTCAAACGGCGTCAGGTCTTTCCGCTGAATGTTTTCGACTAGCGCGATTTCCAGCGTCTCTGCGTCGTCCGCCATCTTTTCGATGCACGGCACTTCGCGCAATCCCGCCGCGCGTGACGAATGGTATCTCCGCTCTCCGGAAATGATGTAGTAGCACTCTTCCCGCGGCACATACCGGACAAGCAGCGGTTCGAGCACGCCCTTTTCGCGAATGGATTCGGTAAGCTCCGTCAAATCGCCGAGCGACTTGCGGGGCTGGTCCGGGTTCGGGCGAATTTGATCCACGCGAATCATCCGCCCCACCGCCGCACCACTGAAACTCGTCAGTTGTTCGACATAGTGCGCGTCATGCCGCATCTTCAGCGCGACGGGTAGTCCTATTCTCTTCGACACGGTGAATGACCTCCGCTGCCAGCTTTTTGTACTCTACGGCGCCAGGTGATTTCGGCGCGTAAGTCAAAATCGTTTCCTTGTACGCCGGGCTCTCTTCGAGCCGAACGTTTTTGCTGATCTTCGTCTTAAAAAGCACTTCTCCGAACACGCTGCGAATCTGGCCATGCGTGTCCTTGGAAATATTCGTACGCTTATCGAATAGCGTAATCACCACACCCAGCACTTTCAGATTCGGATTCGGCCGCGCGCGGATACGCTCGTAGGTTTCCAGCAAATCATCCGTGCCTTCAATCGCGAAATACGCCGCTTGAATCGGCACCAGCAGATGTGTCGAACACACCAGCGCATTGACGGTCAAAATTCCGAGCGACGGTGGCGTATCGAGAACCACATAGTCATAGTCCTTCAGCACCGGCGCAATCGCGTCCTTCAAGCGATACGGCGCATCAAACTGCCCCGCCAGCACCTGCTCCAGCTTCGCGAGCGCCAATCGGCCTGGCCCCAGAAATAGGTTCGGATCCTTTGTCGGCTTGATCACGCTAACCATCGTCGCGCGCGTGTCGCTAAGCACGTCAAACATCGAAGCGGAAATTTCGCCGGAATTGTAAAATGCGATGGAAGAATTTGCCTGCGGGTCTAAATCAATGAGAAGAGTTTTTCTGCCCTTATCAGCGATGGCTGCCGAGAGATTGATTGCTGTGGTAGTTTTTCCGACTCCGCCCTTTTGATTTGCTACGGTGATAATGGCGGTCATTCGTTTGGTCCTCCGTCGGCTCTCCGAAATTCAGAGACGCCTACGCGTTGCGCCGCCGCGCTCCAGCAACCGCATTCCAAGGTATAGGTGCCGTCCGTACAAAACCCCCTAGAGCTAGCATAACTTTACGTTCGTAACGTATTGCAGCGCAAGGAAAAAGTGCCGATTTTGCGCTCCCTCAGTGGAAAACTCCCGCCCGTGGTTGGCTTAGCAAGCCTAAACATTTTTTTAGTCACTTCTCCTTGCCCCGCATCTGAACTTGCACAAGAGGCATTCGAAGCCTAATGCTTTGCTATATACTCCCTGCCCCGCACGGGATAGGCAGCATCGGCAATGGGCCTCAAGGTGAGATTGGGGTCCGTTCCAGTGCAATTCGAGTCTTAGTGCAAGGAAAAATCCATGCCTTTCGAGGCTACCATGCCGCTTAAATCGTCGGATTTACTGCCCAGACGCCTGCCGTCTGGAGGAAGTTCAGTAGTCGGCCTCAACCACTTAACAACCGCTGCCCTGCCTCTTCTGGTGGGTGCGCTTGTTGTCCTCGCCGGTTGCGGCAAGCCGGCAGCCGCGCCAGGGGGCGCGCCCGATGTAAAGGTGGCGGTGGTCGAGCAAAGAGATGTGCCCATCATCAGCGAATGGGTCGCCACGCTCGATGGATACGTAAACGCGCAAATTCAGCCCCAAGTCACGGGATATCTAGTCCAACAGAATTACAAAGAAGGATCCCTCGTCCGCAAGGGCGATGTCCTGTTCGAGATTGATCAGCGCCCATTCCAAGCCGTTCTTGACCAAGCAAAGGCCCAACTCGCCCAGGCTCAGGCCCAACTCGGCAAGACTAAGCTGGACGTGGACCGCGACACTCCCCTCGCCAAAGAACGCGCTATCGCGCAGAGCCAGCTCGACAATGATATTCAAGCAAATTTGGCTGCGGATGCCGCCGTGCAGTCCGGCAAGGCGCAAGTCGAGCAGGCCCAGTTAAATCTCGGTTTTACTCACGTCACTTCGCTGATTGACGGCATTGCGGGAATCGCTCAGGTTCAGATCGGCAACCTCGTCAATCCGTTGACCGTCCTGACTTCCGTCTCCCAGGTAAATCCCATCAAGGCTTTCTTCCCCATCAGCGAGCAGGAATATCTCCGCCTCGCAGAGAAAATAAATTCGCAGAGTCACATGGAAGTTCCAAAGGACGCCCCCGTCCTCGATCTGATCCTTGGCGACGGAACCATCTATCCGGAAAAGGGGCACATCCTCTACACCGACCGCCAGGTGGATATCGCAACCGGCAGCATTCGCATCGCTTCGGCGTTCCCAAATCCCAGAAATCTCTTGCGTCCTGGTCAATTCGGCCGCGTCCGCGCTTCCACCTATACGCGCAACAATGCCCTTCTTGTGCCACAGCGCGCCGTTATCGAGATACAGGGAACCTACCAACTGGCGGTCGTCGGCAGCGACAACAAGGTCAACGTTCGCATAGTCAAAGTTGGGGAACGTATCGGCTCTCAATGGATTATTGACAGCGGTGTGAAGTCCGGCGAAATGGTCATCGTGGAAGGCTTGCAAAAAGTCCGGGACGGCTCTTCCGTCAAACCTACCCTTCTTGCGGCAAAAGCGGGAGCGAACTAGACCATGTCCAGATTTTTTATCAATCGTCCCATCGTCGCGATGGTCATTTCCATCGTCATGGTCATCATAGGCGCCGTAACCATCGCCACTCTGCCCGTCGCTCTTTTTCCGAACATTGTCCCGCCGGAAGTGCAAGTCCTTGCCACCTACGTCGGCGCAGATGCCCAAACCATCGAGCAGTCCGTCGCGACGCCGATTGAGCAGCAAATGAGCGGCGTGGACAACATGAACTACATGTATTCGCTCAACTCCACAGCCGACGGCGGTATGCGCCTCATTGTGGATTACGACGTCAAAACCGACCCCAACACCGACCTGATTCTCACGCAGATGCGCTCCACGCAAGCGCAATCGCAGCTCCCGGCGGATGTAAACAACTTTGGCATCACCGTTCAAAAAACCGTGACCGCACCGTTGATGCTTATCACTTTGTATTCCCCCAACGGCACTTACGACGCGCAGTTCCTTTCCAATTTCGCTTACATCAATCTGAGCGATCAGATCACTCGTCTCTACGGTATAGGCAGCGTTCAAATCTTCGGCGCCGGCCAATATGCCATGCGCCTTTGGGTCAAACCCGACCAGCTCGCTAAACTCGCCATCACGGTTCCGGAAATCGTCAGTGCGATTCAGTCGCAAAACACCGTGAATCCAGCCGGTCAGGTGGGCAGCGAACCCGCTCCCAAAGGACAAGAATTCACCTACTCCGTCCGCGCTCGCGGCCGCTTGTCCTCTCCTGAAGAGTTCGGCGAAATCGTCGTCCGCGAAACACCGCTCGGCGGCGTCGTGCGCCTCAAGGACGTCGCCCGCGTCGAACTGGGTGCGCAAAACTACAGCGTTGTCGGTCGCCTCAACGGCAAACCCGGCGCCATCATCGCTGCCTATCAGCTTCCCGGTTCAAACGGAGTTCAAGCTGCCGCGGGCCTCAAAAAATTGATGGCCGAAGCCAAAACCCGCTTCCCCGGTGACATTGACTACGTCACTTCTCTCGACACCACGCTAGCCGTCACACAAGGCATCAAGGAAATCGTCATCACTCTTGGTATAGCCATCATCCTGGTTATCATCGTCGTTTACATCTTCCTGCAAGGCTGGCGCGCCACACTCATTCCATTGCTTGCCGTTCCCGTTTCACTTGTAGGAACATTCATCTTCTTCCCTCTCTTTGGATTCTCCATCAACACACTCTCTTTATTCGGCCTCGTTCTTGCCATCGGTCTCGTAGTTGACGACGCAATCGTCGTCGTCGAAGCGGTCGAACGCCACATTGAAGATGGCCTCGCTCCAAAAGCTGCAGCGTTCAAAGCAATGGAAGAAATTTCTGGCCCTGTCGTGGGCATCGCTCTGGTTCTCTCCGCGGTTTTCATTCCGACCGCCTTCATTCCGGGCATCACCGGCAGGCTCTACCAGCAGTTCGCCGTCACAATTGCTATCTCCGTCGCACTCTCCGCTTTCAACGCCTTGACGCTAAGCCCCGCTCTCGCCGCACTTCTTCTGCGCCCTAAAGCGGCCAGTGGCGGACTCCTGAAAAAACTTTTCGACAAATTTAACCGCGGCTTCACCAGCGCGACGAACGCGTACGTTCGCGTTTGCGGCCTCCTGATTCGCAAAAGCGCCTTCGCCCTGCTGTTGCTGGCCATCTTTGGCGCCGCCGCCGGCTTCTTTAGCACCAAAGTTCCCTCAAGCTTTCTTCCCGACGAGGATCAAGGCTACCTCTACATAAACCTGCAGCTTCCGAACGCCGCCTCCTTGCAGCGCACCGACGAAGTCGCTCGAAAAATCGAAGCGGCCCTCGCCAAAACACCCGGTGTTCAGTACACCACCAGCGTTGTAGGTTTCAGTCTTCTCAGCTTCGTTCGCACCAGCTACAACGGATTTTTCTTCGTCACGCTCAAGCCGTGGGATGACCGCAAATCTCGCGATGAGCAATTCCAGCAAATCAAAATGAATATCAATCGCGAGCTCAGCCAGATTCCTGAAGGCATCGCATTCTCCTTTTCGCCTCCCGCTATCCCGGGTGTCGGCACCTCGGGCGGATTTACGTTTGTTCTGGAAGACCGAGCAGGGAGCGACGTCCAATTCCTCGCCAACAACCTCGACACCTTCCTCACCGCAGCGCGCAAGCGTCCGGAAATTGCCGGCGTCAACACCACTTTTCTCCCAAGCGTGCCGCAGCAATTCGTGGACGTGGATCGCGACAAAGTCATCAAGCAAGGCGTCGCCGTAAACGACGTGTACAAAACATTGCAAGCTTTCATGGGCGGTCTTTTCATCAACTATTTCAATCGCTTCGGCCGACAATGGCAGGTCTATATCGAAGCTGAAGGCGAATACCGCACTCGTGCGGAAAACGTCGGCCAGTTCTTCGTCAAGAACGACAAAGGCGGCATGGTTCCGCTCGCCGCCGTCACAAGATTCGAATCCCGCCCCGGGCCGGAATTCACCATGCGCTTCAACGAGTACCGCTCAGCCCAAATCAATGGTGCCGCGGCTCCCGGTTACAGCGCCGGTCAGGCCATGGCAGCCATGGAAGAAGTCTTCGCGCAAACCATGCCGCGCGAAATGGGTTACGACTACTTGGGCATGTCGTTCCAGGAGAAAAAAGCGCAAGAGGGAGTCCCTGCCTCTGCCGTCTTCGGATTCTCTCTTCTGTTCGTTTTCCTGATTCTCGCCGCCCTCTACGAAAGCTGGTCGCTTCCTTTCAGCGTCCTGCTCAGCACCCCGGTCGCCGTATTCGGAGCCTTCTTCGTTCTGTGGCTCCGCCGCATTCTGCTCTCGGCCTTTCTCCCGAGTTACATGGTGCAAATCGAAAACGACGTCTACTCACAAATCGGCCTCGTCATGTTGATCGGCCTCGCCGCAAAAAACGCGATTCTCATCGTGGAATTCGCAAAAGACGAATTTGAAAAGGGCAAACCACTCGTGGACGCCGCTCTCGAAGGGGCGCGCCTCCGCTTGCGTCCGATCCTCATGACCTCTTTTGCCTTCATCCTCGGCTGCGTTCCTCTTTGGACCGCTTCCGGCGCAGGCTCCGTAGCTCGTCAGATTATGGGCACTGCCGTAATCGGCGGCATGCTCGCCGCCAGCGCCATCGGCATCTTTTTCATTCCCGCTGTCTTTTACGTCGTGGAGCGCCTCTCCATGGGAAAAGCTGGCCGCGCCGCTATTCCCGGCGCAGTTCCCGCGGGAGGCGATGACTGACATGCGGAAATTTTTCGCAGCTCTCCTCGTAGCGCTTTTCGCTTCTGGCTGTACCATTGGCCCCGATTACAAGCGGCCCACGGCCGCCGTTCCCGGGATTTACCGCGGTGACGAAGCAGCCAAAACCGAAGCCGCCTCGCTAGGCGATCAGAAATGGTGGGAAGTCTTCCACGACGAAGAACTCCAATCGCTCATTCGCACCGCCCTTCAGCACAATTACGACGTTCGCATCGCCGCCGCACGAGTCCTCGACGCGCAAGCCCAGCTCGGCATTACGCGCGCCGATCAATTCCCTTCCGTTGACGGCGGCGCGGGAATCTCGTCGCAACGCACCGCAAAGTCGCCCGTCTTCCCGCCGCTTCAGCAGTCCTTCGGCCAGTTCACCCTTTCCGCGGCATGGCAGCTCGACTTCTGGGGAAAATATCGCCGCGCCACGGAAGCCGCGCGCGCCGCGGTTCTCGCCAGCGAATGGGGCCGCCGCGCGGTGATCAGTTCTCTGGTCGCGTCGGTCGCTTCGTCATACTTCCAACTCCGCGCACTTGACCTTCAACTGGAAATTTCGAAAAACGCATTGACCGCCCGGCGCGAATCGCTCCGCCTGACCACCGCCCTCTCCGACCGCGGCAACACCTCGCAGCTCGACGTCCGCCAGGCCGAGCAACTCGTCTACACAGCCAGCGAAGAAATTCCCGACCTCGAGCGCCGCATCCAGCAGCAGGAAAATCTCATCAGTACACTCCTCGGCGACAATCCCAGCCCCGTCGCGCGAGGTCTCCGTCTGACGGAGCAGCCCCACTCCCCCGAAATTCCCGCCGGCGTCCCTTCGGCCTTGCTCGAGCGCCGTCCGGACATTCGCCAGGCCGAGCAACAGCTCGTCGCTTTCAACGCGGAAATCGGTGTGGCCCGCGCCGCGTACTACCCGCAAATTTCGCTTACAGGTTCTGGAGGCTTCCAAAGCGATGCGCTCACTCGCCTCTTCAATGGCCCGTCCGGCCTTTGGAGCTTCGGCGCGTCTCTTTCTCAGCCCATCTTCACCGCGGGAAGAATTCGTTCCGGCGTTAAATCCGCTGAAGCGCGCCAGCAGGAAGCTCTGCTCACCTACCAGCAAACCATCCAGCAGTCCTTTCGCGACGTCTCCGATTCCCTCATCGCCTACAAAAAGAATCGCGAATTTCGCGAGCAACAGGAATTGCTGACTGCCTCGGCAGAAGATGCCGCGCGGCTATCCAACATTCGCTATAAGGGTGGAGTAACCAGCTATTTGGAAGTGCTGACCAACGAAACGAACTACTTCTCGGCCCAACTAAACCTGGCTCAAGCGCAAGCAAACGAACTTCTCTCCCTTGTAGGTATTTATCAGGCTCTCGGCGGCGGCTGGCAGGAGTGAAGTTCAGCAAAAATATTAACTGCTAAATTTAAAATTCAACTCCCCAAAAATCTTCCGGCGGCTCGTGCAGTTCAAGCCCCAACTCCCAGCCGGTGCGGCCCTCATGACCCCGCCAAATCAGAATAGCTTCGGACTGCCTGCCAGTCACTTTGTTCAACAGCCGCAGCCTCTGTCCGACTGCAAATCCCTGCGGCGCCATCGCCAGGCATCCTTTCGGGCTCACGTCCACCGTGTACCCTGCTTCGCTGTGCTCCTGCCCGCCTTCGGTCCACTCCAGGATAAGAGGAACGCGCGAATTCAATCGAACGCTGGCCCGTAAGTGCTTCATCCGAGCTTCGTAGCCCATGTCATTTCCCATCAGCACGCGATTCTCCTATGCCGTTTCGTCGCTTTCCGTGAGGTTCAACGCTATTCTTGCAGCGGCACTGCCAGCCTAGGCCCCGGCTTCCAGCACGGTCAATGGAACTCCCGTCCTCTTCGCGCTTAGAAGTTAACTCTTCTCGACTAAATGTTTGCCGTTTGCGATGCTATCGCTCAATTTCTGACAATAGCGACGCTGTCGCAGTCACCGGCTTGCGATTGCGAGGATCGTCCAGGTAATCCTGCATCTCCAGCCGCAGGTTACCCGCATTCGTGGCAAATCCAAGCCCTGTCTCAAAATCCACAATTCCCGCGCGGATGTACTTGTCCAGTTCCCCGTCGAAATGCTGCATCCCTTCGTTGGAGCCGTCGCGCATCGCGTCAAGCAGCGATTTGCCTTCGGTTTCGCCTTTCTCCACGTATTCCCGCGTGCGCATCGTTGATTTCAGAATCTCGACCGCCGCGATGCGGCCTTTCCCGTCTTTGCGCGGAATCAGTCGCTGCGAAACGATGAACCGGAACGCTTTCGCGAGACGCGTGCGTACGGCTTGCTGGTCGGAAACAGGGAAAACGCCGACGATGCGCTCCACCGTTTTGGCCGCGTCAATCGTGTGCAAGGTCGAAAGCACCAGGTGGCCCGTTTCGGAAGCTTCGAGCGCAATCTCAATCGTTTCCTTGTCTCGCATTTCGCCGACCAGAATCACCTTCGGCGCCTGCCGCAAAGCTGCGCGCAAAGCCAGTGAAAACGTAGGCGTGTCACTGTGCAGCTCCCGCTGGTGGATCGTCGCCTTCTTGTGCCGGTGCAAAAACTCAATCGGATCCTCAATCGTCAGGATGTGATACGCCTTCTCCGCGTTCATCTTGTCCAGCACGGCCGCCAGCGTCGAGGATTTTCCTGAACCCGTCGGGCCGGTAACGAGCACAATCCCGTTCCGCAGGTCAACAATCTCCTCCAGCGTATTCGGCAGCTTGAGATCGTCAAAGCTGGGAATCTTGTCCGGAATCACGCGCATGACGATCGCGTTGCTTCCCCGCTGCCGGAAAATATTCACGCGGAATCGCGCCACGCCGTTGATCGCGTACGAAAGATCGGCCGAGCCGTCCTGCTCGAGTTTGCGAATGGGAATCTCGTTCTTTGCCATGAGCACTTCAGCGATGCCGCGAGTGTCATGGTGCGTCAGCTTCTCGATGCCCCGGAATTTCACTTCGGTAAGCTGGCCGCTCACCTCCACTTGCGGCGCGCGCCCGGGCGAAAAAATAAGGTCGCTGATGTGCGATCCGCTCTTTAACATCGCCGTAATGAGCTGCGGTACGGAAAACGCTTCTTTCTGTGGTGCTGTGGATGCCGGCATTTCTGGTGAAATCGTTGGAGTACCCATGGGTCCGTTGTTCTCTGCTAGAGAGGATTGGAGAGCAATGAGCCGTCAGCAGTCAGCTCGTACACAACAATAAAAGTATAGAGAACGGTACCGTACGCAGGAAAAGTTCCACTCCAGGCCGTAGCCTTACGATTACCTGTACTTTTTTCGGGTGTTTTCCACGAAATCGCGTGCCGCACCCTTCGGTTTCGGGTTTCAGGGTTTGCGATTGCAAACCCTGAACAGAAAAGGGTGCGGGTTTTGACCTTCTCCGGCGCTCGTCCGCTTCCGAGCCTCAGGCAACAACCGCCATTTGGCCCGCGATCACTCGATTCCGCCCTTCCCTCTTGGCCGCGAACATTCTTTCGTCCGCCGTGGCGAACAGTGTCGCCGCATCTTCTCCGTCCTCGGGGAAGCCCGCCAGTCCGGCGCTAATCGTCACCTGAACATTTTGGCCATGCTGACCAACGGCAATCAGCGTCGCGGCCACCAGTTCCCTCAGCAAATCCAATTTGCGCCACCCTGTTTCAATGTCCGTCTCCGGCAATATCAGCACAAATTCCTCGCCGCCATAACGTCCCGCGGTGTCGCTTTGCCGGAACGATCTGAGTATCAGCTCGCCGATTTTCTTCAGGACAATGTCGCCCACAAGATGCCCGTGCGTGTCGTTGAGCGCCTTGAAGCGGTCCGCGTCAATCACCGCGACGGTCAACGCGGTGCCGTACCGGCGCGCCCGGCTGAGTTCAATCGCCAGCCGGTCGTCTGCGTAGGCTCGATTAAACAAGCCCGTCAGGTGATCCCGAATCGCCAATTGCAGAAGTCTCTGGCTGCGTGATACCAGCGCCAGGCTCAGCCCCGCAGCCGTCAGCATCATGATCAATCTCGAGATTTGCGCCGACCAGCTGAACAACCCGTAAGGATACGGCGCGAAGCTCGGGCTATTCAGGTCCCAATGGCTCGTCGCGCAATATACAATCGCAAGATATTGCGCGAACGCCAGCAATCCAGCGCTAATACAAATCCGCTTGTCGTACCGCAAGCTGGTGCTGCCGATTGCCAGAAAATAGCCTTCAAAGACCACTTTGCTGTTCACCGCAGTGTGCGGCTCATTGGCCAATAGAAACAGCGCCAGCGCGCTGCTGATCAGCGTCACGTCAAAACTGCTGCTGACGAACCCCAGCCAGGACGGATTGTAGTTCCGCGAGATCAACAGATAAACGATGACGGAGAGGAAAAACGTCCCGGAAGCAAGACTGATGCCGACTAACCCTTCCCTCGGTTCCATCGCAAAAAAGATGGAGTTGATCACCGGTATGAGTAGCAGCAGCGTGGCCAAAGACAATCGCACTTTAGCCACCAACAGTTCGCCCGCAACGCCGGCTTCAGCCAACACTGGGTCGGGCGCCGACCAACCGGCCCTTAAGAAATCTCTAAATTTGTTCATACAGGATGAATTCCAACAGCTCTCGTTCAGCCTTTGAGCAAACGCCAATGGGAGAGGGAAACGAAAGCAGATCTGACTCAAGCGTCCAAATCAGGATAATCTACGAATCCAATTACCGCACAGCGACTTCGCCCAACTGTTCCAAAACGGCAAGCCCGGTCCTTTAGACCTGTGATCCTGGGCTTTGCTCCCGAATGGGCGGTCTATTCTCTGACCAGCCGAACGTCCCATTGGGTCATCGCGGAATGATGAGAGTAGTCTCAGTCTGATAGAGGGCCCATTCAAATAACTCCAATAGCCAAACGCGGCTCTGTGTCATAAATCCATCGACTAGTATCCAGTAAGGTGAAGCAGTAAGTTCATGAACGCTATGAGAGTCGTATCGAACAAGAGAACCCAACCAAAAAAGCAGCGCATAACTGACAATCAGCTGCGGCAGGAGGACAGGCAAAGATTCTTGGAGCGGTACGGAATATTGCAACTTCCCGACGAATTGAAGGTGGCTGATGAGATTGAAGCCCAATACGTCGCTTTCGAGTGCTGACCAAGGAGTGTCGCCACGGCCTAGTGTTTTCGGTATTTCTGACGGAAACGTTCTAAGTTCCTTGTTCCCTGATTTCACCTCGACATAGCCGCAACGAGTGGTTCGCACCTGTGCAATGAGCTTCGGAGCATACAGCCCATAGGTCGCTAACCGGGGTGTACTCAAACTATTCCCATTCTGGAACTCGCTCGCTCTTCCGCGCCCGTTTACCCCGAGCGAAGTCGAGGAGCCACTTTCCTGCGTGCTATTCTGCTCAGAACACTCAGGTCATGTCCCTGCTCTCTCATCTCCGCGAAGAACTGCGCCCCACGATTCGCCTCGCCGTCCCTCTCGTCCTCGCCGAACTCGGCTGGATGAGCATGTCCATCGTGGACACCATGATGGTCGGCCGCTTGCCCAACAGCGCCGTCGCCATAGGAGCGGTCGCTCTCGGCTCGAACGTTTTCACCACAATCGCCCTGTTCGGCCTTGGACTCCTCCTCGGGCTCGACACGCTCGTCTCGCAAGCCTTCGGCGCCGGCAAGCGCGAAGACTGCCATCGTTCCCTCGTCAACAGCATCTACCTGAGCATCGCCCTCACTCCCCTGCTTCTCGCCCCCGTCTGGTTGCTTCCCCGCTTCTATGCGGCGGTCGGCGCGAACGCCGCAGTCGTCGAGCTAGCCGTTCCCTACGTCAAAGCGCTCGCAGTCGGTCTCTGGCCACTGCTGCTCTACTTCGCCGTCCGCCGTTGCCTCCAGGCAATGAACATGGTTCGCCCCGTAGCCTTTGCGCTCGTTTCTGCCAACATCATCAACGCCGTCGGCAACTATGTCCTCATTTACGGCAAGTGGGGCTTCCCAAACATGGGCACAGTTGGCTCCGGCTGGTCCACCGCGGCGGCGCGAGCCTATATGGCGCTCGTTCTCGTTGTTTACTTGCTCTGGTACGACCGCAAACATCGCACCGACCTGCTCAAGACTCCCATAGACGTGGATTTCCCGCGCATCAAGCGCCTCATCGTTCTCGGCTTTCCCGCCGCGATGCAGTTCACGCTCGAAAGCGGCGTTTTCGCTCTCGTCACCGCGCTCATCGCGCGCCTCGGACCGGTGCCCCTCGCCACGCACCAGATCGCGCTGAACACCGTCGCGTTCACCTATATGGTTCCGCTCGGCATTGCGAGCGCAGCCGCCGTCCGTGTCGGCCAAGCCATTGGCCGTAGGGACGCGCGGGGCGCCGAAGCCGCCGGCAACACTTCCATTTTTCTCGGAGCAGTTTTCATGACGCTAGCGGGGATCGGCATTCTCGTTTTTCCCCGCTGGATCGCCCGTATGTACACACCGGACGAAATCGTGATTCGCGCGACGTGGGCATTGCTAGCCGCAGGCGCGGCCTTTCAGCTCTTCGATGGCATTCAAACCGCCGCCACTGGCGCTCTCCGCGGCGCAGGCGATACCCGTACCCCCATGCTCTGCCACTTCACTGCCTACTGGATCATCGGCCTTCCACTCGGCTATTGGCTCTGCTTTTCACGCGGCATGGGCGCACTCGGCCTCTGGGTAGGCCTAAGCCTCGCCCTGATTTTGATCGGAATTGTTTTACTGATTGTTTGGCGCAAGCGCGTTCGCGGCTTGCGCCGCGAATTGGAGGCGTCTTGAGTCTTACCGCAGCACACGAACCAAATTGCTGAAGTCGTCCGTCCACAAAATCGGCTCAGCTTTATCCGGAAACGGAACGGATGCCGCTTTCAATTCAGGGTTGGATAGCTCCCCTGTCGAAGGCGAAAGCAGAATCCAATCGGACTGAGCGGAAAAACCGCCCATCCATGTTGGATGCGTCCGCACCGTTTGCAAATGGAACTCTCTGGCGATGCCTGCAAGGACGGGCCCAAGGTCGAGAGTCTTGTTGCTAATGTGGACGGCAATCACGGAGTCGGCGTCGCGCAATTGCCGCAGATAGATTGCAAAAGCCTCGCGCGTAAGCAGATGGAGCGGAATCGAATCGCTCGAAAATGCATCGAGCACCAGTACATCGAACTTCTGATTGGTTCCCTTCTGCGCTTCCTGCTCCAGGCTCAGCCGCGCGTCTCCGAGAACGATTTCCACGCGCGCGTGCGAATCGCGAACAAAAGTGAAAAACGGTTTTTCGCCGGAGGAATATTTCGGAACATCGGGATTGATTTCGTAAAAACGGTAAATATCGCCCGGCCTGCCCAGAGCAGCCAAAGTTCCCGCGCCCATTCCCACGAGGCCCACGCGCACGGGACCTCCTTGCCAGTTCCGCAGCAGGATATTTGCTCCGCTGTGCTGGCCGTAGTATCCGGTGGGCAAGTGCTCAAGCTCGGGCTGCAAAAACTGAAAGCCGTGAGCAGTTTTGCCGTGCCACAAGGTCAAATAGTTGTCCGGTTTGTCCAGGACCACGGTCAGAACGCCGTAGAAATTTCTCGAAGCGGCAAGGACGTTCGTATAGAAATCGCGGATGGGAAGAATGAAACCCGTAATGAAAAGGAGAAATACAACGGCAACAGAAATCCGGACGAAAGGAGCCGCATTCGATTCCTGCTTCTCTTGGCGGCTCTTCGCATAGAGAGCGAGAGCTAATCCCGCAATGCCCACGACGATGAGCCGTGGCCTCAATCCATTCAGCCATGCGGACCGCGGCCAAACTTGCGCGAGTTCCAGTGTCGCGAGGAACACAATGATGGAGGCCATGGCCACTGCGAGCCAGAGTTTCCCTTTGTGGAGCCAGGAGTCGCTATCTTTTTCGACGATAACGAGGAGCAGCCCCGTCGTTCCCAGAACACTCAGCGGATATTCCCAGTATCCCGGAAAAATCCGGGGAGCAAGCAAGTTCACAAAAATGCCACCGAGCGCGCCACCGCTTGAAATGGAAAGGTAGAACCGGGTGAGAGAACGTGAAGATGGACGAACGCGAAACGCTTCGCCGTGGCAGGCCATGCAGCCAGCAAAGAGCAGAAGAACGCAAGCTGCAGTCTGCGTGATATAGGAATAGTTGGCGTTCAGCGGTGTCACAAGCACGACCCAGACGACGGATAGTGCAAGCAGGGCGTGGAAAAAATTCCGGTTGTACCAGTTGCCGCCTTCAAACGTGAGGATAAACGAAAGCAAGTAGACACTGAGAGGAAGCACCCAGAGAAAAGGGATTACGGCGACTTCCTGGCAAATGTAATTTGTGGTTGAAAGTAAAAGCGTGGACGCGAAAAAACTGGCTGCTATCCATAGCGCCGGACGACTCCGTCCCAGCTCTTCGCCACCCTGGTGGACTGTTTCCGTTTCGCGCTCAACTTTTTCGGATTTTGTTTTTCGCACCCAAAAGGCACACGCAGAGTAAATCGCCGCATAAAGAACGAAGGCGCTTGTCCAAAGCCACGCTTGCGTCTGAAGACGGAGCATGGGTTCAAGTAGAAAAGGATACGAGAGAAGGCCCAGCAACGAACCGGCGTTGGACAATGCGTACAAGCGATATGGCGAGGCCCCTGGGAAAGCACTGGCAAACCAGTTCTGTACGAGTGGACTCGTGGTGGAGAGGATCAAAAAGGGCAAACCAATCGCGAGAGCAAGAAACTTTACAATCGCAAGAGACGGATGGCCAAAAAATGCAGAATCAGAAGCCACGCTGGGAGTTATCGGAGTCGGCCAGGAAAAAGCCGTCACAACTATTGTTCCGATTGAAATTGCGAGCAGCGCGACGACAGTCAGGCCCTGGTTTTTTATCTTGAAACGGGACGCCAAAAAATGAGCTAGCACGTATCCGGCCAGCAGAAGAATTTGAAAAAACATGATGCAAGACGTCCACACCGACGGCGCGCCGCCGAAAATTGGAAGAATTCGCTTGGCAAGAAAAAGTTGGACAAAGAAAAGCAGGAACGCGCTCAGGAAAATGGCTACGCCGAACAGGATTCGCAATACTTTTGGAACTGGTTCGAGGCGACGGACATCTGTCTGGCCAGGCTGCGAGGGGCCATCAATAATGTGTATGGGCTGCTCAACCGTCGCAGTCATGATACAGAAGTGTAAGCCGAACGAGTGGCTGGCGAGCGAGCACTGCCGATTTGTGTGTTCAATGAAACAAACAATTGGCGCCGGAGAAGGCTCTACATCTTGTAGCCGTGGTCGACTGCACTTTCGTACAGTTCTATGCCGTTGCAACTTTCCCTAACTGATAGGCATAACAGTACTTCAAGCCCATTGGTCGGCGCCCCCGATCTTGCCATACTGCACCTTCGCCGCGGAGACCTATGAGATCTCGCAAGCTTAAAGACTATCTTGCCCTGATTTTGCTCACGGCATGTGTATCGTGTTTTGCGCCGCAACTCCTCCGCGCGCAGGATTCCGACGATGATGATTCGAACGAACCTCAGAAACCGTTCGTAAATCTCGGCATAAGCATCTCTCCGGACAATACGGCCCGCGTGACTGTTTCTGCCCTTGTCGTCACCGGTTCCGCAAAAGACTTGCTGCCTGAAGTGGAAGCACTCCTTGGTTGCAAATTGCAGCAGGACAGAATGTCCCAAACTCAGGTGTACGTTTTCAACGGCTCTTGCCAGATCGACACTGCCAAAAGCGGCATGCTTCGCACGAAAACGATCTCGCTGAGCCGGCTCACCGAAGTGGTCAAGAATCACGGCGCACAATCTTTCTCACTACAAATCTACTTGCCCGATGCCGAAGTGTCAGAGACTCTTCCGCCTGCGCCCGCACCTTCTTTCCCCACCGATAAGTTACCTGCGCGCGTCCGCAAGCAGATGGTTCTCACCGCCGCCTACGCGTGGACTGATCTTGGCGGCGTGCCTGCCGCAATTCGCATCCAGTACGGCTACCGCCAGGCGACGCTGGCGCGGACGGCCGCAATTCTCGCTGGATTCCTTCTCCTCCCGCTTATTTTTGTTTCCTGGCTTGGCCGAAGGGCGCTCTCCGCGCCGCCGGATCGCGCGGCGTCTGTCTGGTTCAGCTACATGCGGTATCTCAGCTGGACTCTGAATCTCTCTTTGATCGGCTGGTTTGCGACGGTGGAGGCATTCGACTGCCGTGAACTGCTGCAGTTTGTTTTTTCAGCAGGGCAAGCCAACTACACGTGGATTCCAGCAGTGAGCTACGAAGTCCTCATGTGGTGTACGCCGGTTGTGATCTGGATCAGTTGCCTCGTTCTGTCAAAATCGGTACAAGAAAAACTGCGCGGCGTTTCCTGGACACAGAGCGAACTCGCGTTGCAAGCGCTCTATTCGTTCTGCGGATCGTTCATCCCCCTGGCGATGTGGATCGGCGCGTTCGTTTCATTGACGTCCGGAACTTACCGCACGGCCGTATTCCTTTTTGCGGGAGGGCTCACTGTAAAACTGTTCGCAAAAGGAAAGCTTGCAAAACTGCTGGGAATGCAGCCGCATGCGCTGACCAGCGGTGATTTACGCGACGTTGCCTTCGCCATTGCGCAGCGTCTTGGCGTGCCGCTCCAGCAGATTTACTTGATCCCTTCCGGAAAAGGAAGAATGGCCAACGCATTCGCGCGCACGGGAAATACCATCGCGTTCACCGACTACCTGCTGAATCAGATGACGAAACGCGAAGTGAATTTCGTTGTCGCACATGAACTGACCCATCTTCAGAAGAAACACCCAAACAAGCTGGCGGGTATCGTGGGTGGAGTGGCAGCGGGCCTCACGATGGTGGTTACCATGTTCCGCTCGTTTCTGGATCTCTCATCGTATTTCACCTACGCGGCTATCATTGTGGCGAGCACGGTAATCACCTACACATTTACGCGGCGGTTTGAGTATGAAGCAGACGCCGGCGCGGTTGCGGCGACGGGCGATCCACAAGCGGCGATTTGCGCGCTTTTTAAGCTCGCACAGTTGAATTTGCACCCTCTGCACTGGAGCCGCTGGAGCGAAAAGTGGATCACGCATCCATCCATGATGCGCCGCGTAAAAGCGATCGCAGTGCGAGCGCAAATTCCGGAGGTCTCCATCCCGGATATTGCTGCACGTGGAGTGGAGCCTAGACTTCATTACCCAATACCGGATGATTCCCAACGGAAGGGGAAAGTTCTCTCGACAATCAGCAGAACGCGAAGCCTCCGCTGGGCGGTATTTTTGCTGTTGGGAGTAGCACTCCTACCCCCGGCGATTTGCGCGTTTTCTGCGCAGATATTTCCTGCGGTATCCGCGCATCGCTTTTTGGTGTACGCGCTGGGTTTTGCGATCGCTATCGGGTTGCATTTCCTCATCTCCAACCTTGCGCCCGCGTGGATGCTGCGGCCGCTGCTGGAGAGAATGAAGAACAAGTTAGAATCCGAAAGAGCAGTGCAAACCGAAGCGTGGGGCGGAATTCCGGTTGGACTTGCTCCAGCCGACCGGCCGCGCGTTTATGAGGGAATGACCCATTGGGATTTGGGCTTCCTGTTTTTGCGCTCGGATAGAATTTGCTACGTCGGTGAAGAAGCCGCATTTTCTTTGCGCTGTGACCAGGTCACCGACCTGCGGCTTGGCCCGGGAAGTCCCAATTGGCTTCGCAACCAAAGAATCTATCTCGCCTGGAGAGACGAAGCTCGGCAAGCATCCGGTGTGTTCAGCATCGCGGCGGCCAACGCAGAACCGGCAACAAGACTTCGCGCGCGTACGGTGGATTTGTTCCAACAGCTAAACCGCTGGCGCAACACGAGAGCGGCAAGCAGGCCACTGCCGGAACCGCTGACAAAACTGGAATTACCGCAATTTCGCGAAGTCACTTCTCAGGCGCCCGGTGCTTCGCTCGAGGGCAAGAAATTCTTCAACGAATTGTTCCTTACCGGACTTTTTGCAGTTGCGATTGCATTGCTTTTCGGACTGCCGTTCCATTTGATGGCGTATTTGAATGGCGTAGCGTTGCCGGGCCAGAATCCGTTCCCGGGTGCAGGTGCCGGCTGGTATGTGTTGACAGCGGGTTTGGCGATTCGATTATTCCAAGTCGCTCCGCTGCTCTTCTACAAGGACCGCCCAGTATCTTCGGTCGCGCCACTTGGGGCTGGGGTCCAGCAAACTCCCAGGAAAGAGACCCCTGGGTCACCACAACAAGCGAGTGCTGCCCCAGTTTTGGAGGAAAAGTAGAGTCCTGCTACATCTTGTAGCGGCCGAGGTCCTCGTCGGAAAGACCTTCCAGATAATTACGCAACTGGTCGGTCGTTGTGCGTTCGGCAAGCGCGCTGGTCACTTTGGAATTTTTCAGGACCTGTTCATCCACAAAAATCGGGCAATCCATGCGCAAAGCCAGTGCCAGCGCATCGCTCGGACGGGAATCAATCATCATCAGTTGGCCGTCGCGTTCGACCCAAATCACGGCGTAAAACGTGTCGTCCTTCAAATCGCTTACCACTATTTTGTCCACACGGACTTCGAGGCCCAGGAAAACATTGCGGAGCAGATCGTGCGTCATCGGGCGGGGCGTCTGAACCTTTTCGATTTCCAGAGCGATAGCGTTCGCCTCGTACACGCCGACCCAGATCGGCAGAACGGAATTTCCATGTACGTCCTTGAGGACCACAATGGGCATGTTCGTCACGGGGTCCATCATCAAGCCGCGGATTTTCATCTCGACTTCCATGGTGTCCTCCCTCTGCGTTTCTACCACTCTGCAACGGCCGCTGCAATCCCGAAACGCGTACTTATTTTGCTTGTTCGCCAATCAGACAATTCGGCGTTGCTCCGTCCACCTTCACTTGAACATACGTACCGAGCAATTCCGGCTGCGTGGAAGAAAAATTCATCACGCGGTAGCAGGAAGTTTTACCGCTCCACTGATTTTCCTTCCGCGACTTTCCTTCTACGTGGACTTCAAATTCCTGTCCAATCAATTTGTGGTTTGCATCGGTTTGGATTTTTCGCTGCAAGTCGAGTAGCACCGCAAGGCGGCGGCTCTTTTCTTCCTCAGGGATCGCATCCGGCATGGATTGGGCAGGAGTGTTCGGCCGCGGCGAATACTTAAAAGCAAAAATGGCTTCGTACTTCACTTCTTCCATCAACCGCAGCGTTTCTTCGAAATCACTTTCCGTTTCGCCCGGAAAACCGACGATGATGTCCGAAGTAATTGAAATCGGCCGCTTCGCGTTGCGCATCGTGGCGATCTTCTCGAGATACTCGTCGCGAGAATATGTCCGCTGCATCGCGCGCAGCACGCGGGCAGAACCGGATTGCACCGGCAAGTGGACGTGGTTACACACTTTCTCGTTACCCTCAATTGCTTCAACGATATCGTGTGTGAAATCGCGGGGATGGGAGGTGGTGAACCGCACGCGCCGCATTCCCGGCATTTCCGCAGCAGCAAGCAATAATTCGGATAATTTCATTTTTCGCGGCGAGGGATCGGCGTACGAATTCACAGTTTGGCCGAGGAACTGCACTTCGGTGTATCCAAGTTCGGTGAGTTGGCGCAATTCGCGGAGAACCGAATCACTGGCTCGGCTTCGTTCCGGGCCTCGCGTGTAGGGCACCACGCAATACGAGCACGCTTTGTCGCAGCCTTCAATGATCGTGAGATACGCGCGCCACGGATTGTCGCGGCGGGTCATCTCCGTTTCAAACGTTTCGTCCGTGTCCGTATCGAGACCAGTGACGCGCTTTTCCCCGGCTTCGAGTTGCGAAAGAAGTTCGGGCAGTTTGCTGTAGCTCGCCGAACCGCAAACCAGATTCACCCAGGGCGAGCGGTGAAAAATCTTTTCACCCTCCTGCTGCGCCACGCAGCCGAGCACGCCAATCATTTTTCCCTGGCCCGGCGTATCGCGGAATTCGCCAAGTCGCGAAAAGACTTTCTGCGCCGCTTTTTCACGGATGCTGCACGTGTTGTAAAGAATGAAGGACGCGGCTTCGATAGACTCCACCTGGCGGTACCCGCGCGAATGGAGCACTCCGGCCACTTTTTCAGAGTCGTGCTCGTTCATCTGGCAGCCGAATGTTTCCAGATAAAAGGTGCCGCGCTGCGGCGCTCCTACCGGAATCTCGGATGCCCGCGCCGGAGCCGGCTTGCCACCGACTAGTGAATCGAGCCCGATATCGAAGGCTTTCTGCATAGGCTAAATGTCAGTTTAACACACGGACGGATGAGAACCGGGGGTTGTGACCGTTTCAGACCGCTCGGAATCAAATGCGGCAGACGTACCCTGGGCTGGGAGGAACGATGTACGCGATTCGCAAATCCGATTTGCCACTCATCGGCAGTTCATACAACTTTGTCGGAGCCGATCACGACGTTGCCATCTCCGTGTACTTGGTGGAGGCACAGCCGGGACGGGGCGCGCCGCTACACACCCATGAGTACGATGAGATTGCGTTCGTCGAGGAAGGGCGGGCGAGGATTGTCGTGGGGAACGAGATCCGAGAAGCGGGGCCAGGGGACATTGTCGTGATCAAGGCGCGAACGCCGCACGGCTTCGTCAATATTGGCGACGGCGTGCTGAAGCAACTGGACATTCACTTGAACCCGACTTTCAAGCAAGTAAACCTTGAGCCAACCGAAGTGTCGAAGAAAGCTGGATTGGTGTCAAAGCCGCTGGCGGGGGACCCCGCAAGCAGCACGCGTTAGCGCGCAAGTCCTCCCTCTTTCTAATCCTCTTCGAGAGTAAAGACTTCGTCGGGTCGATAGCGATGGAGGCCACGAATGACTTTTGATTCGGGCTTGAGCCGAAGCAGATAGATGTACGGTCGTGGGCCGTCGTCCAGCGTCGCGCCAGCGATTTCGTAGAGTTTCTCCTCATACATGACGGTCGTCCATTTGTCCCAATTTTTGCGAGGACGGCAGGTAAGGATTCGCAGTTCGCCACCGGACGTATCCGTTCGTTCAACCAGGTCCGGGACAAGCGGGCATTCTTGTTTTCGAATGGCGCGGCGATCGAACAGGTCGTGAATCCATGAAACGACATAAAGCGGAATGGTTCCGACTGCCTGTCCAGCGACGGCGGCAAGAAGACGGATGGCTCCATCGAGAAAAAAGAAAGCGAGACAGAGCCCCTGCCACGTGAAGAAATATTCGAGGAAGGCGGCAGGACCTATGGATGCGCTTGGAATATATTCGACAAAGCCCTTCGCGTAGAGGACGCAAACGATGACGATTTCGAAGAAGCTGGCTAGGCTTGCAGCGAGGAGGAGACGCCCGCCGGCATTCTGCAAATAGGCACGGCGGTAGCGTGGTGGCAAAATCGAGAGCAACAATGCGAAAAGAAAATCCATGACGCGAATCGTCGGTGCGTAGAACAATACTCCAGGCCAAAGACAGAGGCCAGTGATGCCGCAACCAGAAGGGCTCGGTTCCGCATCAAATTCAAGGTTCCAATGCAACAGGGCCGTGCTCAGTTTCAGCAAATCGCGGGGATTTGTTCTTTACCGCCCAAAGTGCGTGTGCTACGTTGCGATTGTAGGCAAAAATTCATTTGCACTGAGGGGAATGCCATTTCTTTTCTGCTGACAGCGTTTTTCGCCGCCGATTTACTGAACATTATTGAGCAAACGGGCTGGGTCGCCCGCGGAGTTCTTGCTCTTCTTCTTTTCTTTTCGGTTATTTCCTGGGGGATGATTTTTCAAAAAATGGGCGTGTTCGGCCGCGTGCGCCGGGAAAGCGAACAATTCTTGCGGATCTTCCGTGCGACGAAGGGTGTTGCCAATCCACAAGCACTCGCGTCCGCCGGTTCGCCGTTTGCGAACGTGTACGCAGCCGGATTCCGCGAACTACAGAACCAAATGACGCCGGGGACCGGCAATCCAACGGGTCCAAGACTGAAGAGCTTACAAGCCGTGACGGTAAACATGCAGATCGCTTCCGCGGAAGAAGTTCGCCGCGTGGAAAAAGGAATGACGTGGCTGGCTACTACGGGATCGGTCACGCCGTTCATCGGGCTTTTTGGAACGGTGTGGGGAATCATTGATGCGTTTTCAGGATTGGGCAGCGCGGGATCTGCATCGTTGCGCGCGGTTGCGCCCGGCATTTCTGAAGCGCTTGTCACTACGGCAGCGGGACTTTTTACGGCGATTCCCGCGGTGATTTTCTATAACCAATTTCTCGGAAATATCCGGGATTTGGCGCAGCGATTGGACACGTTCGCGCTGGAAGTGACCGCGCAGATCGAAAAGGCCATCAACTAATCGCAAAGTGGAGATTTTTGAAGATGCCTCAACTAGGTAAATCAACGCAAACGACGCTCTCCGAGATCAACATGATCCCGTTCATTGACGTCGTGTTGGTGCTACTGATTATTTTCATGATTACGGCACCGATCTTGCAGTCCGGCATCGAAGTGGACGTGCCGAAAACGAAGACGGTGAGAGAGATTATCGAGCAGCGCATCGTCGTAACGGTGGACAAGGGACAGCGTGTGTATATCGGAAATGACCCCGTGAACATTCATCAGCTTGGGAGTAAGCTGAAATCCCAGCTAAAAAAGCCGCAGGATGCGGTGTTTCTACGTTGCGATGAAACGGTGCCGTTCGGAACATTTGCGACAGTGATTGATACGCTGCGGCAATCGGGGATCAACAATATCAGCATTGTGACGCAGCCGATTACGGATCGCGCGCGAACGAATTAGGCCTGCATGCTCTGGAGGTTGAGATCCTTCAGGCCGCAAAAAACGCGGCCTTCAGGATGACAATCAAGAGAAGAGCCGGAGAAAAACAAGAGCAAACCAGCAATGAGCACGGCAGTCACCAATTCGCCTTATCCAACGTTGAAACCTTACTTGAAGGCTTCCGGGATTTGCCATGCCTTGTTAATTGCGGCAATGATTCTCTCCGCTTATTTGAAATTTCCTGGAAATCAGTGGGCGGGGACGGGTGGTGGCGGAGACAACGTCAAAGTCAACCTAGTGGGAAGCGCGGGTATTCCCATGCCGAAGGAGCCCGTGGTTACGGAAAGCCCGGTGGTGGACCCCACGAAGTCGCTGCACAAAGAGGAGGAAAAACCAAAACCCCCGCCGGAACCACCGACGCCCGCACAAAAGATTCCACAATTTGAAAAGAACAAGCCGCTGCCGCCCACGCACAAATCGAAGACATTCGAGAACAAGACGCCGACTCCTGACAACGCGGTTCCCGGACACGGTGGCGCGCCGAATTTGCCGACGGGCGTTGGCAGTACGCCGGGCAGCTCACCCGGACTTGCGATTCAAGGCCAGGGCGGCGGAGATTTTGCGTCGCGGTACGGCTGGTATATCGAATCGGTGAAGCGCCGCATTCAGCAGAACTGGCTGCAGAACACAATTGACCCGAATGTGCGCGCAGCGCGAATGGCGAAAACCACAATGGAGTTCACTATTCAGAGGGACGGCACGATCAAGGACATCAAGCTCTTCCAGTCCAGTGGCAATCTTTCGATGGACAACTCGGGAATGCGCGCACTTCTCGCATCCAGCCCGCTGCCAGCATTACCTTCCGACTATTCGGGATCGTATGTCCGAGTCACTTTCGACTTCGATTTGAGCCAAACGAGATGAAACGCTGCGGAGTCGAGGACAATCAAAACGTAAGGAAGATGGAGGATTCGGTGCCCACGCGCGTTGCTCGGTTTAGTTTTCTGTTTGCCGTTCTGCTGCTGATTTCGACGCCTGCTTTTGCGCAGGATTGGTTTCGCATCAGCACGGGACTTGGAGTCGAAAAGCCGCGCGTTGCGGTAGCGGATTTTGCTCCGCGCAGTGATACTTCTAAAGCGCACTCTTCCCTGTTCACGCAGGTCGTGCGCGACGATCTTGGCTTTAGCGGCATTTTGGAATTGGCAAGCCCGAGTTTTTATCCGCAGCAGCAGCCGAGCATTCCTTCGGAACTTCGCTATACAAACTGGACAGACTCGCCGGTCAACGCGCACTTTGTGGCGTTTGGCAACCTTACAGAATCAACCTCTGAAGTAGCAATCCAAGCCTGGTTTTACGATGTAACCAACCCGAGCACACAAGCCGTCATATCAAAGATTTACCGCGGTGCGCCGACAGACCCCCAAGTGCGGAAATTTGCGCACCAATTTGCGGATGAAATTATCGGAAAGCTTTCTGGCGGGTTGCCGAGCGTGGCCTCGACTCAGATCGCGTTTGTGAGTTCGCGAAGTGGAGCGAAAGAAATTTGGGTGATGGACTACGACGGAGCGAATCAGCATCCGTTGACTTCGCTTCGCTCCATTTCGTTGACACCGCGTTGGTCGCCTGACGCTTCGCGGATCGCGTTCACCTGCTTCGCGTATGCCAGTGGAGTTACCGGGCCACAGATTTGCATGTATTCGCTCGACGCGGGAAAAACTATTGCGTTTCCGCGCTATCGCGGCACAAACAGCGCGCCCTCATGGTCCCCAGACGGCGCGCAACTCATTTTTTCGTCCTCGATGAACGGAAATCCAGAACTGTATTCGGTGGGCGCAAACGGAAACAATTTGAAACGGCTGACGTTTTCTAATGGCGCGAATACTTCCCCAGTGTGGAATCCGAAGACCGGTCAGACGGTGGCGTTTGTGGGAGACCGGACCGGTGTCCCGAAGCTTTACCTGATGAATGCCGACGGGACGAACACGATTCCTCTGGATTTGCCGGACAAAGGCTACTTGATTGACCCTGCCTGGGCTCCCAACGGGCAGTTGCTGGCTTTCAGTTGGCGGCGTCCCACGGGAAACTATGATTTGTACGTGATGGACGCTGCGACGCAGCAGATTGTTGAATTGACGCGTGACGCCGGACGAAATGAGCGTCCCTCGTGGGCACCGGATGGACGGCATATCGTTTTTGAGTCCACGCGAAGTGGAACGCGGCAGATTTGGGTGATGCTGGCAGACGGATCGCAAGCACACCAACTGACGACCACGGGACACAACGAGTCTCCGAATTGGTCGCCGCGGTGAGTTTGCGCCGGGTACCGTGGCGCGAAAACGGCAATATATCGTGACACGATGTATATCGCGGGCGTGGGACTGGGTGGTATGATGCAGAGGCACGAATCCAAATGGGGAATTTCCGTCGAGGAGGAAATTGTATGAAGAAGGTCTCAGGGCCTTTTTTGCGTGTAGCTCTAATCACTGCTTGTGCGGCCGCGCTGTTTGTAGCGGGATGCGGGCCGAAGAAAGTCGCTACCAAGGCGCCGGAACCTCCACCACCTCCTCCGGCGCGGCCGACGGTCACGCTCCAAGCGAACCCCACTTCCCTGAATAAGGGAGAGGCAACGACATTGAGCTGGTCCTCGACGAATGCGACGCAGCTTACGATTTACCCAGAAGTTGGCGCAGTGGCCCCTGAAGGCTCGACCAAGGTCACTCCGGCCGACTCGACATCATATACGATTGCGGCGACCGGTCCGGGTGGATCTGCTGATGCGAGCGTGCGCGTGACGGTGGCTGCACCACCGCCTCCGCCAACCCCCACGGCCGGCCCGTCCCTCGAGGAACTCTTCTTGAAGGAAGTGCGTGACGCTTATTTCGATTTGGACAAAGCTGACCTCCGGCCTGATGCGCGGGCAGCTTTGACCAAGAGCGCCGATTTCTTGCGCAACTATACGGCAGTAAAGGTAAACATCGAGGGCCACTGCGATGAGCGGGGCTCCACGGAATACAACCTGGCACTTGGTGACCGCCGTGCGGCAGCTGTGAAGCAATTCCTGGTTTCGCAAGGCATCTCCGCGGATCGCATGAGTACCGTCAGCTTCGGCAAAGAAAAGCCCTTCTGCATGGAAAGCAATGAAGAATGCTGGCAGCAGAATCGGCGCGGCCATTTTGTGATGGCTAAGTAGCGCCGCCCGTAACACCGATCTATTGACGTTTTGTGCGACAAACCCGCCGCGCGCAACCGCAGTTCTTGCTTGCGCGCGGCGCTCTCGTTAGAGTGGAGTTTAGGCCCGATTTTGGTCGCCCAGTCTGATTTTTTCTGAGGAGGCAGTTTATGAGTTTCCGCAATGTTGCAATGTTTAGTGGCGCACTCATCGCCGGAGCCCTGGCGGGCAGTTTGATGGGGCCAGAACCCGCGCGCGCCGTGGCGCGTGAAATGATCGAGTTGCAGCGCGACGTGACTTCCCTCTTGCAGGGTCAGAAGGATCTCGCCACGCAATTAACGCAGGATCACACCGTGATGAGAACTCTGGTGGAGCAATCCGGCGACAGCGTCGGCAAGCTGAGCGCGACGATGAGCGGCTTGCAAAAGTCCGTGCAGGACGTGCAGGCCAACAGCGGAGCGCGCCTGGACACGATGTCCACGCAGGTGCAGGGCGTTTCCGACAATCTGGAAGAAATTAAATCGCGGCTCGGGAAGGTGAATCAACAGCTTGTGGATTTGCAGAACACGGTGCAAAGTCTGGATGCAAAAATCTCGGGCGGAGCTCCTGCGGGAGGATCTGTGCCTGCAACAGGCACGTCCACACCTGCAACTGGAGGCACGGCGACATCCAGCGCGGGTGCCCCGAGCGCAGACACGCTCTATTCGAATGGGCTACGGGACATTACCAGCGGCAAATACGACCTCGCACGATCCGAATTTCAGGACTATCTGAAGTATTACGGTGATACGGACCTGGCTTCCAACGCGCAGTTTTATCTGGGAGAGATTGCTTATTCACAGAAACAGTACAGCCAAGCCGTGTCGGAGTACGAAAAAGTATTGAGCAACTATCCGAAGAGCTTCAAGCTGGCTCCGGCGCGCTATAAGAAGGGCATGGCGCTTATCGAATTAGGGCAGAAATCCGCAGGCGTACGTGAGCTGCGAGAGGTCGTGAAGCGCCATCCTGGCTCCGACGAGGAACGCCGTGCACGCGCCAAACTGAGAGAGCTGGGCGTAGCGGTTACAGCCGGATAATTTCCGCGATCGAACACCCTCTTCCTCTCTGCAAAGCTAAGTTTGCCCTTGGGCTCAGGCTCAGCTCCCCTCCTGTTGTATTATTTTGCGCATGAATTATTCCTTGTCTGACATAGAGGCGCGTGTTTTAGGCGCGCTGGTCGAAAAAGAAATCACCACTCCCGAGTACTACCCACTCTCGCTGAATGCGCTCGTGAATGCGTGCAATCAAAAGTCGAACCGCGAACCTGTGATGACTCTGGACGAGGATGCTGTGCGATCGGCAATTCGCAGCCTGAACGAGCTTGGCTTGACACGATTTGCAAGCTCGGCGGACAGCCGCGTGGGGAAATACGAACACCGGCTGAATGAATCGTTTAATTTTCACCGGCACGAGATTGCGATTTTGTGTGTTCTGCTGCTCAGGGGGCCACAGACGCCCGGAGAACTACGCACACGGACGGAGCGCATGTACGCCTTTGAGGATCTCGAGTCCGTACACAACGCACTGAATCTTCTCGGAAAGCGCGAGCCGCCGCTCGTGAAGGTGCTGCCGCGCCAGCCCGGAACAAAAGAATCGCGTTACGTGCATCTCCTGTCGCCCGTGGTGGATGCTGAACGCGTTTCAGCTGTGGAGCGGAATTATTCCGAGCAGTCTTCCTCTGAGCCTCGCGGGGACCGTTTGGCGGCAATGGAAGCGGAACTTGGGCAACTGCGTTCCGAAGTAGCTGCGCTGCAGCAGCAATTCGCCCAATTCCGCAAGCAATTTGAATAGACTCTCGAAAAACCAGAGCTCAAAAATACTGTGAAACATTTTTGAACGAACTGTCACTACTTCTTGTACGAATCAGCGCAGGACCCTGCTTGAGCGGTTCTCCCCTTTCGCCTCTCCCCGGCCGTATTGTAGCTCTATCCGTCCGACTCACCCACGCGAGTCTGCGCACAGAGGAGAAATCGCATGGAAAAACACGAACTTGCTCAACTAGAAGCACACGTTCAGGCCTTAAAGGCGGCTCACACAGCACTGGCTGACAGCGCCGAGACTGACGAACTATGGCGGATTATTCACAATCCCGGCTGGACCACTCCGGCCGAGCGCCTGCTGGTAACCGCAAGCCTCGAATACCTGATTGCCCAGACGAAACTTGTTGCAAATCTCAGACAGAATCTGTTGGCCGGCGCTCGCGCAGTCGGCAAAACACACGCCGCAGGAGCGTAGAGTACCGGCTTTCCATTTCCGGCCCGACCCCCTCCAACCAATGGCACCGGACTCTCCCCCGAGTCCGGTGCTCTCACCGCTGAATTGGGCATGCAATTCGGCTAGATTGAATTGCGAGGGTTATTTCAAGTTGCTCGACGATTGTGTCGTCACAGCAGACTCCGCGCTGAACACAGTTACTTCTACGCGGCGGTTCTTGGAGCGATCGTCTCTTGCTTTCTGCTCGTTGATGGGCTTGTCTTTGCCGAGTCCCACAATTTGGATCCGGTACGCAGGGACATCGCGTTCCGCCACAAGATAGGTCTGAACAGCTTGGGCGCGGCGCCGGCTCAGGTCCAGGTTGTAGTCAGCGGTGCCGATTTTGTCCGAGCCTATTGTTGCGCCAGTGTGTAAGCGAATTTCCGTTTTCGGGTCACGCGTGGTATCTTGACCATCCGCAAGGGGGATTTTTTCCATGTCAGTCAATAAAGTGATTCTGGTTGGGCGGCTCGGACGCGACCCGGAGACGCGCTACACAGGTGGTGGCCAGGCAGTGGCGAATTTTTCCGTGGCTACGGATGAAACGTACAAAGACCGCAACGGCGAGAGGCAAAAGCGCACGGAGTGGCACAAGATCGTCGTGTGGGGAAAACAAGCGGAGATTGCGCAGCAGTATCTGAAGAAAGGCTCGCTGGTTTTCATCGAGGGCAGAATTCAATCCCGCGAATGGCAAGACAAAGAAGGCCAGAAACGCACCAGCTTTGAGATCGTCGCGAACAACTTTCGCATGCTTGGGGGGCGCGGTGACAGCTCCGGCGCCGGAAGCGGCGGGGGAACGAGTGGTAGCCGAAGCGGAGATGAATTCGATCAGGCGGGACCAAGCGAAGAGCCGATTGGCGGAGGACACGGCGGCCCGGAAATTTCTGACGAGGATATTCCCTTCTAGAACTGTTGAGACGGGCCTATTATTGGCCGGTTCGCTTTCTCTCTTGGTCCAGCTTCTTCAAGTAGGCCTCATACTTTGGCAGCTGGTCCGGCGACAAAGACGCACGGACTTTCTCTCTCGCCTGACCGCGGATCGCATCCACTTGCGGCTGGCTGGCATCGCGGATTACTTTTATTTTTGTTTGGGCTTCACGAATCGCGTCATCTAAAACCTTTTGCTGATCTGGGGTGAGATTCATCTCTTTGGTCAGAAAGGCGACCTTTTGTGCTCGCCGCTCCGTTTCCGTGAGTGCGGGCAGCGTGTCCGCGTGGCTACGCGCGGCAAAGTGATAGCCGAGGACTCCTCCAAGCGAAGCACCGAGCAGAAACACCACACAAATCCAAAGAGCGGCGCGTTGTTTTGCGTTGCCATTAGCTTCGCCGTTCATCGTGCATCCTCCGAGGGAGTCACAAACACTTCGTCTTGGTTGGTTTGTGACGCATTGGAGGCGCTGTCCTCAACAAAACCAACTGTCACATCAGAGTTACTCCGGATTCCTGACCAAAGCCAGGTGCTTGCCATAACCAAGAGCAACGCGGCAATGGCAGACACTCTGTATGCAAAGGAAGGAATAGCGGCCCAAGCGCGGGCACGCCGGCCGAGTTCGGCCTCGCGCGCCTCGATCGCAGCCATCACGCGTTTCGCAAAGAACGGGCTAGGCTCCGGACGATTGCTATCCAAGCCGCGCAGCAGCGTCTGCACCTCGGGTGCGCCTTCGTTCCCTTGCTCTTCACCGCGATTTCGCCAGTGCCACATGAACTACCTCCCTACCAATCCTTTTTCTCTAATTCGATCACGCGTCCAATCACAGGTCCTTCGTTTTTCGAATCTGCGAGAGTATGCGTTGCCTTGCCCGGAAAAGCCTTACCTTTACCGTGTTCGTGTTCAAGTCAAAGAGCTCAGCTATCTCTTCAATCGCAAAGCCTTCGACTTCCTTCAAAATAAGCATGCCCCTGTCTCGCTCATCCAGAAAGCCGAGCAAGCGCTCGACGCGCTGTCTTGCGTCCAGCCGCATCGCAATGTCCGGCTCATCGGCTCCGCGCTTTTCCGACGCCTGATAAAGCCGGCTCTGCTCTTCGCTAAAGTCAGCTTCATACACTAACGGCCGGACTTTTCTCTTTCGCAGCACGTCCCAGCATTCGTTGACTGTAATTTTGTAAAGCCAGGTCGAAAAAGCCGAGCGCTGATCGAATTTCTTTAACGCGAAAAACGCCTTCACGAACACCTGTTGCGATACGTCTTCCACGTCTTCCTGGCGCTTCAGAATTCCCCGTGCGACTGCAAACACACGGTTCTGATGACGCCTGACCAGCTCCTCGAACGCTTCCTTGTCGCCCTTCTGCGATGAGCGGACAAGCTCACGGTCGTCCGGATTGCCAGCCTTGCGGGGTTCTTTGCCCGCTGGGGTTCCTGCCGGCACGGCCGACTGGGACGCCTCATTGTTTGTGACGCGCGGCATCACGTTCAGGTTACGGCCCTGTGCTCTCCTTGAAATCCCGTACTCTGCTACAGACGTTTCATCTCGTCCAGCGGAAGTTTATGCTTGCTTACAAACTTATCTACATGGAATAATGCCTCCATGATTATTGGTGACCGGCTTCGCGTTATGCGCGAAGAAAAGAAACTCTCCCAGGGTGACATCGAGAAGCGCACTGGTTTACTGCGTTGCTATATCTCCCGTGTAGAAAATGGTCATACTGTCCCCGCCATTGAAACGCTGGAAAAGCTGGCGCGCGCCCTCGAAGTCCCGCTCTATCAACTCTTCTACGACGGCGAAGAGCCGCCGCAGTTGCCGAATCTGCCAAAGCGCAAATCGTCTGACGACATTGCCTGGGGCAGCGCCGGCAAAGAAGCACGTTACCTCAACAAGCTTCGCCGCTTGCTGAGCAAGGCCGATGAAGAGGATCGCAAGCTGATTCTCTACATGGCCCAGAAAGTCGCGAACCGGTAAGACGCTGTAGCTTTTCCTTGCCGTATGCAATAATTCCTCACGAAAGGCCGCGTGCACTTCGCGCGGCCTTTTTAGCTTCCTCTACTCCCATTCAATCGTTCCCGGCGGTTTGGAAGTAATGTCGTAAACCACTCTCGTAAGGCCCCTTACTTCGTTGACAATGCGAAGGGACATGCGCTCGAGCACTTCACACGGCAGGCGAGACCAGTCCGCGGTCATAGCATCGTCGCTTTCGACGACACGCACCGCGACCGTGAGCCCATAAGTCCGGCCGTCACCCATCACACCCACGCTGCGCACCGGCAAAAGCACCGCGAACGCCTGCCAAACCCTACTGTACAGACCTGCACGCTTGATCTCTTCACGCACGATCGCATCGGCGTCGCGCAGGAGTTTCAAGTGTTCCGCGGTTACCTCTCCAAGGAGACGGACGGCTAATCCAGGACCCGGAAACGGATGTTTCAGCAATATCTCGTCTGGTAACCCCAGGTCTTTCCCGATGCGCCGAACTTCGTCCTTGAAGAGGTCCCGGAGGGGCTCGATCAGGGCGAAGGGCATCTTCTCAGGCAGCCCGCCTACGTTGTGGTGGGTCTTGATGGTCGCCGAAGGGCCTTTGACCGAGACGGACTCGATCACGTCAGGGTAAAGCGTTCCCTGCACGAGGAAGCTGATTTCGCCGTGGGCTTCGCCCTGCTGCAGTTTGCGCGCTGTTTCGTCAAATACCGCGATGAATTCCCTGCCGATTCGCTTGCGCTTTTCTTCGGGGTCAGTGATGCCCTTGAGTTGCACGAGGAACCGGGCCGTGGCATCCACGCCGATGACGTGAAGGCCGAGCCGGTCGCGGTACATCGTCAAGGTGTCTTCAAATTCATTTTTGCGAAGCAGTCCGGTGTTTACAAAGATGTTGGTAAGGCGATTGCCGATGGCACGATGGACGAGCACGGCGGCAACCGTGGAATCCACGCCACCGCTGAGGCCGCAAATCGCCCACTTGTCGCCAACTTTCTGGCGAATGGCGGTGACCGTTTCCTCGACGAAAGCGGCGCCGCTCCACTTCGGTTCCGCATTGCAGACTTCGAAAAGGAAATTGCGCAGAATTTCCGCGCCGTGATCCGTATGATTCACTTCCGGGTGGAACTCGACGGCGTAGATTTTGCTGTGAACGTTTTCGATGGCTCCGACCGCGTTTTCCGTTTTTGCCGTGCAGCGAAAGCCCGGCGGGAGCGCGCGCACGTGGTCCCCATGGCTGTTCCAGACCCTGGACGTATTGGGAATGTTCTTGAAAAGGAGCGATCCCGCTTCCCCCGAAGGAATTTCAATGTCTAGTTGCGCGCGCCCATATTCGCGCCTACCGGCAGGCTCCACTTTGCCGCCGAGCGTGCGCGTAATCCATTGCATGCCGTAACAAATGCCCAAGACCGGAATCTCCTGCGACAATACAGCAGGATCGCATTTCGGCGCGTCGACATCGTAAACGGAACTCGGCCCCCCGGAGAGAATGATGCCAGCGGGCTCGTACTTGTGGATTTCGTCCACGGAAGTGGTGCATGGCAGGATGGCGCTGAAGACTTTTTGTTCGCGGATACGCCGCGCGATGAGCTGCGTGTACTGGCCGCCGAAATCGAGCACCACTACGCCGCCGCGCTCCGACTGTGGCTTAAGGTGGGCTTCCTGCATCTTCGCTCCAGTCGTCATCGGGCGCTCCTGTGTCATGCCGTTTAGCCTACAACGAGATTGAGCAATCTATTGGGAACGAATATCACCTTTACGATCCGCTTGCCGTTTAAGTGGGACGCGATGGCAGGGTCGCCTAGAGCAGCCGCTAGGACGGAGTCTTGTATCTCATCTCGTACAATACTTAGCCGTCCACGAACTTTGCCATTTATCTGAACTGGGATTTCGAGTTGATCTTCACGAGCCAGCCCCTCTCGCCCACCTTCCAAGAGCGACGGCCACTTCGCATTCCACAACCCGTCCGAATGGCCGAGCATTTCCCAAAGCTCTTCCGCCAGATGTGGCGTCATCGGCGCCAGCATCAGCGTTAGTATTTCGAGGACTTCCTTTCGAACCTCCGGCCTTATCCCTTCCGCGAGCGGTTCGGCTCCGTAGACCTTTTTTGTGAGTTCCATAATCAAAGCGATGGCCGAATTAAAGTGCCAACGAGAGTCAAAGTCGCTAGTCACACGGTCCAACGTCCTGTAGGTGACCGCTAGTAATTCACGTTCCTTTTCGGAGACTGGATTCGTCTCGGGGTCGAACTGAGCAGCGCCGCGAACCGCCCCGGCATGTTTATCCACTAGGCGGAAGACGCGGTTCAGGAAGCGCCACGCGCCTTCGATGCTTTCTTCGTTCCACTCGAGGTCTTTTTCCGGTGGAGCGGCGAAGAGCGTGTAGAGGCGTCCGGTGTCGGCACCGAATTTTTCCGCCATTTCGTGAGCGCCGACGACGTTGCCTTTTGACTTGGACATGGCGGTGCCGCCCTTGAGCACCATGCCTTGGGTGAAGAGCCGTTTGATTGGCTCGTCATGCGTGACCAGGCCGAGGTCGCGCATCACTTTGCACCAGAACCGCGAATAGAGGAGATGCAGAATGGCGTGCGTGATGCCGCCGATGTACTGATCAATTGGAAACCAGTAAGCGACTTTGGCGGAATCGAAGGGCGACCTGTTGTTGCGCGGATCGCAGTAGCGGTAGAAATACCACGACGAATCCACGAAGGTGTCCATCGTGTCCGTCTCGCGACGCGCGGAACCGCCACACTTCGGACAGGTTGTGTTCACAAATTCCGGCGTGGTTGCGAGAGGTGACTCGCCTTCGCCCGTTAGATTGGGATTGGGCGGCAGAACCACGGGCAGATCCTTGTCCGGCACCGGCACCATGCCGTCTTTGGCGCAGTAAATTACCGGGATCGGCGTCCCCCAATAGCGCTGGCGTGAGATGCCCCAGTCGCGCAGCCGGAAAATCGTTTCGCGTTTGCCGAAACCTTTTGCTTCGGCGTCCGCGCCCATCTTTGCGATTGCTTCGTCGGGAGAGAGTCCGTTGTACGCGCCGGAATTCACGAGTTTGCCTTGCTGATGCTCCTCAAAAGGCTCCGTCAACGTCACGCCGTCGAGAGCACCGCCTTCGAGCGGCTGAACAACCACACGAATTGGCAGACCGTACTTTTTGCAAAATTCAAAGTCACGCGCGTCGTGCGCTGGAACGGCCATGATGGCGCCGGTGCCGTACTCCATCAGGACGAAATTGCCGACCCAGATCGGCATTTTTTCGCCGCTGAAAGGATTTGTTGCGTGGCGGCCGGTGAAGAAACCTTCTTTTTCGGCGGTCGCAATGTCTTCCGCCTTCACGGAACTTTTCTTCAGCCTCGCGAGCATTGCTTCGCCGTGATGGCGGACCGGCGAAGCTTCAAGAAGTTTTGCGACGTATGGATGATTCGGCGCGAGAATCAGCGCAGTTGCCCCGAAAATCGTGTCAATGCGCGTGGTAAAAACTTCGATCGGTTCAAGGCCAGGCACATCCGCCACGGCGAACTTGACCTTTTCGCCTTGCGATTTGCCGATCCAGTTGCGCTGCATGGTGATGACGCGGTCTGGCCAGCTGCTTTCGAGCTGCTTCAGATCGTCGAGAAGCTGATCAGCGTAAGCGGTTGTCTTCAGGAACCACTGCTCGATCTCGCGGACTTCCACCAGCGTGTCTTCGTGACGCCAACAGTAGCCGCCGTTGATGACCTGCTCGTTCGCCAGGACCGTGCAACACTTCGGGCACCAGTTGACGCGGCTCTTCTTGCGGTAGGCGAGTCCCTTTTCGAGCATGCGCAGGAAGAACCACTGATTCCACTTGTAGTATTCCGGTTCGCAAGTGGAAATTTCCCGCCGCCAGTCGTAGCTAAATCCAAAACGCCGCAGCGTGCGCTGAAATTCAGCTATGTTTTTGTTCGTCCACTCGCGCGGATGAGTTTTGTTCTTGATCGCGGCGTTTTCCGCAGGCAGCCCAAACGCATCCCAGCCCATTGGATGCAGCACGTTGAACCCACGCATGCGCTTCACGCGGGCGACGACATCGCCAATCGCGTAGTTGCGCATATGGCCCATGTGCAGAGTGCCGGAGGGATACGGAAGCATCTCCAGGACGTAATACTTTCGTTTTGCGGGGTCTACTTCAGTTTCAAAGACGCGGGCGTCTTCCCATCGCTTTTGCCACTTGGCTTCGATGGATTGTGGGTTGTACTCCGCCACTCGCGGTTATCCTTTGCCTCGTGATTTCGACTTTTTCTGTTTTGCCGCGGCAGACCTCGCCAGCTTCTTTGTTTCTTTTTTGTGCGCGACGAGTTTTTTCTTTAGCGCGCTCGTCAGCATGGAAAAACCCTTTTCCGCTTTCGGCGCAACCTCTTCGAGGCCGGCAAGTTCCCAAAGCCTGGCAATGTTGCGGCGGTCATCGCCGGGATCGTCAATCGGCGTTTCCAGCAGAAATGCGCGTCCCAGCACACCTGCGGGAGGAATAGAACTCAAACGGGGATGCTTCAAGATACGCCCGAATGCGGCGGCTCCGATTTTCCCATGACCGATATGCTCATGACGATCCACACGGCCACCCAGCGCAATCTTCGAATCGTTCACGTGGAATACCGGCACATTATCGAGGCCGATCGTCTTCTCCACTTGAGCAATCGTCTGCTCTAAACCTTTTTCGGAGCTGATGTCATATCCTGCCGCAAAGAGATGCGCCGTATCGAGGCAAGCGCCGGCGTTGAGATCCGCGAGGCCGGCGACTAGGTCCGCCACTTCTTCCAGCGAGGAACCAACCGTTGTGCCCATACCCGCTGTGTTTTCTATGAGAATGCGCAGGCGGCCTAGTGGAACGCGCTTCGCAGCCTGCTTCACGCTCTCAACAATTGTCGTGACGGCGCGCTGTGTCGGGTTCTCCCCGCGCGCTCCGGGGTGCACGACCAAAAAATCAGCGCCCAGCACGATTCCGCGCACCAGCTCATCGTGAAATGCCTGAATCGAACGAGTCCTCAACATCGGCTGCGATGCCGCAAGATTGATCAGGTAGTTCGCGTGAATGACGAGCGGCCCAAGGCCAAGCTCCGCGCGGCGTGCCCGGAATGCGGTTGCGTCCGTTTCCGGGATTCGCGCCGAGCCCGCCCACATCCGCGGGCTGGCCGAGAAAATCTGCAAGGCGTTGCAGCCTAGCTTCCGGGCCGATTCGAGCGCATTGAGATAGCTGCCCGCAATCGAAGTGTGGATGCCGATACGCAGGCTGCCGTCCATCCAGACTGGCGCCTGGGGCTCCGGCTCAGGTTCCGGGCGGTATTCGTCTTCCGGATCGAATTGAGTATCTAGAATCTGTGTTTCTTCTGTCATGCTCTGGCAAAAATTCCAATGTGTGAGTAACACACTATTCTAGCATAATCGTCAAAATTGCTTTCGAGGGGCCATCCTGCCCGTAAAACTGGCCATGAAGGTCAAACACTTCCCCGATGCGCAATCGTTTCGTGCGGCTTAGTTTGCTTGTCTTGCGCTGGATGCAATGACGAACAAAAAGCGGTCTTGGGGCGGTGCTCGCGATGGTTTGCCCCCTCTTCGCGCGTACAGTAAACTGAAGTTTCCCCATCGCGAGGTTATTCATGCTGATCGTCATGCAGTCGCATGCCACTGAGGAACAAATCCGCGCTGTCTGCGATCGCATCGAAAGCCTTGGACTAAAGGCACATCCGATTCCCGGCTCCTTGCGCACGGCTATCGGTATCACCGGCAACAAAGGCTCTGTAGACCTCGGCGTTCTCGAGTCCATGTCCGGCGTTGTGGAATGTATTCCCGTCAGCAAGCCGTACAAGCTCGTCAGCCGCGACGCCAAGGAAGAAGACAGCGTTATTCGAATTCCTACGCCGTCGGGGGATGTACTTGTTGGTGGCAAGCACGTGGCTTTGGCGGCTGGACCCTGCGCCGTAGAATCCGAAGAGCAATGCTTGACCGTTGCAGAACGCTTGAAGTCCACCGGAGTGCGCCTTTTTCGCGGCGGCGCTTACAAGCCGCGCACTTCGCCTTACAGCTTTCAGGGGCTCGGCGAAGAGGGTTTGAAAATTCTTGCGAAAGTCCGGCATACGTACGGGTTCGGAATTATTACGGAAGCGATTGATAACGAGAGTCTCGATCTCGTCGAAGAGTACGCGGATGTAATCCAAATCGGCGCACGCAACATGCAGAACTTTTCTTTGCTAAAACGCGCGGGGCGCGCCAAGAAGCCTGTGTTGCTCAAGCGCGGGATGTCCGCAACACTCGACGAGTTTCTGATGGCTGCGGAATACATTCTCAGCGAAGGCAATTACAACGTGATGCTATGCGAGCGCGGCGTGCGCACGTTCTCCGATTTCTCTCGCAATACGCTTGACCTGGCAGTCGTTCCCGCGGTGAAGAAGCGCAGCCATTTGCCAATTCTGGTTGACCCAAGCCATGGGACCGGCAAGCGCCACAAGGTTCTGCCGCTCTCGCGCGCCGCCGTCGCCGTTGGAGCCGACGGGCTTCTCGTCGAGGTCCATCACGAACCGGAAAAGGCGCTGTCCGACGGAATGCAATCCATTTTGCCGGACGAATTTGCCGAACTCACCGCGGAAGTGAAGCAAATCGCCGACGTCCTGCATCGCATCGTGAATTGACTCCGAATCGGATCTTGCCCTCGAGAACTGGCGTTCGTGAATCGCCTCGTGTCACAATTTCGTCCCTCATGGATCGCGTCTCAAAATTTCGCGTCGCTTTTCTCCTCTTCGGTCTCTCACTCGGCAGTTTGATCGTTCTTTTGCGCGAACATCGGCCTTCGTTCTTGCGACCGGACTTGCATAGCAATGCTTACATTACGACTGCCAGCGGGCTTATCTCCGTGGTGGACCTCGTCAAAAACTCGACTATCGCGCGCGTTTCCGTTGGACCAGACGCCTCTGAAATTCGCGCACATCCCACGCGAAATGAAATCTGGGGCGTAAGCCCAGCCGGCGGCTACATTTGGGTTTTGGACGCATCCAACAACCAAATCGCCGCAAAAATTCAGACGGGCGGCTCCCCGTTCACGATTGATTTTTCTCCGGATGCCAAGCTCGTTTATTCCGCGTCCAGCGCTACCAACTCGCTCCTGGCGATTGAGTGCGCGTCAAAGCGCATTGCCGCCCGTGCCCAAACAGGCGCCCAGCCTGTCGTCGCTCGCGTCACGCCAGACGGAAAATTGATCCTGGTTGTAAACCACCGCGATGCTTCGCTCGGAATTCACGACGCGCATTCTCTTCTCCAGCGCTCGGCAGTACCCGTGGTTCCCGCTCCCGACGATGTTGCGATTTTGCCGGATAGCTCGGTGGCATTTGTCATGAGCCGTTCCGAAGGAAAATTGTCCGTCGTAGATTTAAATCGCGACGCGTTGCTCGCGAATCTTGAGCTCGCGGGCAAGCCGTCTCAAATGATCCTCAAGCCGGACGGCGGCGAGCTTTACGTGTTGTCCCCCGAATCCCACGGCCTGCAAGTGATCAATACGTGGACCCACGAGGTGGGCGATTACGTTGTACTCGGTTCGGCGCCGACACGCGCCGCTCTACTGGGCGATGCAGGCATTCTTTTTGTTTCCGACCCTGCAGCGGGTACGATTGCTCCACTCGATATCATTAGCCGACGTCTTAGCCGGCCTGTCCCAGCTGGTCAATCGCCCGGCGCGCTCTGTTTTGATCCTGGTGAAAAGCCGCGTCTGCTGCTTGTTCTGAGCGAAGCTTCTGGAGTTTTGAGCGTGGTTCGCATTAGCTCGGACCGTTCCCCAGCGCTTCTTACGATGATTCCCGTAGGCGATCGCCCGCGCGAACTTGCCGTTAAGCTTTTCTAATTTTTGCCAGCGACATCCGGCACCGCCGATTCAATTGGCCAGGCGAAATTCTCTTCACCCAGATTCACGTCCAGGTAGCCTTCCGCAGGCAGCACGTCCACCGGCAATCCGCTGTGCCAGAGCGCAACACCAACGCGCAGCTTCTGCACCCCGCGAAGCTGCAAGATTTCTTTTTGCACGGCCACTTCCAGAATTTTCTCGTAAGCAACTTCCGCCGTTTGCGAAGGATCAAGCAAGCAAACATGCGCCTGCTCAACGGAAAAATCCGTCAGCCTTCCGCGCTCCAAGTTTGCGGCGATCGAAATTTCGTCCGCCGCTTGAATCGTCACGCGAAATTCTAACTTGTCCAGTTCAGCCATTGGCTCGGGGAAACAATCCAGCCGCAAACAGAAGCGGTTCTCCTCGAACCCATAACGCAGTTCCCGCAAATGATACGTGCGACCGTGCATCGCACCGCTGCGGCGCTCCGGAGAATAGAGGCCGGCGCCAAGCCACTCGAAGTAGGAAGACTCCCTGCCGTCCACATTTATTTTCAAAAACTCGGAGGGCGAGATGTGCAGGGCGCGCTCCGGCAGTTTCTTGATCGGTTTTGCCAGCTCGTCCGGCGCAATTTGTCCGAGCGCAACGTAAATCGCAGTTAGATGCTTGCGATAGAGCGCGTCAAATTCTGCGTCATTCGCCGTGCTGTGCTCGGGCCCATACCACCAGCACCAATCGCTGCCCTCCGCAGCCAGTAGCGACTCTTTTGCAGCGGCGAGCGCCTCGGCGCTAGGTGCCTCCGGTCGGCCTTCCTTAAGAGCATGCTCGGCGCGTCCGAAGACTTCCCGCGCATCCCACAGTAGTTCCCACGCGGCCACGTCTTCGCTGTGGCCGATCCACACATCAAAGTTCGCACTGATCCACGAGGCAGGAAAAATTCCCGTGTTCTGGGGAATTTCTCCGCCGGCCGCACTTGCTTCGCTGACGGTCAACGCCGCGAAGTCTGGATCGCTCTGGATTCGTCCGTAAAATTCGCGCAGGAATTCGCGGCCATTGCCCGGGTAATATTCCCAGGCATTCTCCCCGTCGAGAAACAAACAGACAGTGAGCGGAAAGTTAGTAGAAACTCGTTCGCCAAGAAACCGCAGCCGCCCGTGCAAGTCCGCCGCAGCAGCTTTGCCATCCATGCGGCTGTACACAAACCCAATCAGATCCGAGAGGTGGTGATCCCGGAAAAAGCCGGTAATCGACTGGCCGCCAGTTAGAAATTTCCACGGCTTGTATAAACGTTCTGCATTGGCGGGCAAACCGGTTGCATCACGGAAAAATCCGACGTTCAACGTTCGGCCAAGAACTCCTTCATCCGTGCCGAACCACTTGAATCCCTCCTCCGCCGCAATAGCCAACGTTTGATCCGAAACGGAACCTTCGGACGGCCATAATCCCGCCGGAGGCGCGCCGAACACTCTCTCGTGATACTCGCGTGCGCGCCGCAACTGTTCCCGCGCATCTTCCGGGTGCCGGTACGCCCTTCGGGGCAATGGCGTCGCAGGATTTGCAACACGCGCGATGTCCGAATCACACACCAGCGGAAGAATCGGATGGTAGAAAGGAGTCGTGCTCAACTCGATCTGCCGGCGCGCAGCCGCTTCCTTGTAAATCGGCAAAACCAGCTGCAGAAATTCGAGCTGCTTCGCCTTCAACACGGATTTGTCCGCTTCAGAGAAATTTTTCCCCCGTGCGGAAAGCCGGTTTATAGACGGATCGCGAGCAATCCATTCCTCATCCATCCACGCGAGCTGCGAAAGAAGCTGCAAATCGCGCCAGTCTCGTGGTGTGAATGTCACCTGGGCCTGTGCCCCACCGGCCGGACGCGACCATTCGTACAGTTCCGCAAACCTCGGCCATCGAGATAGCAGCCGTTCGTGGTTCACCTGGAACGCACGAGACAATATCTCCGTCTTGTCTTCACGCGTAAGCTGTTCTGCATTCTTGAACGCCAGGTCGAACCAAGGTTCGTGAAACGTTCCGCTCGCATACTCTTCGAGCTGCAATCCAAGCGATGGCACAACATTGAACGTTGCGTGAAATTTCGGGAACTCTTCCAGAATTTTCACCATGCCCCAGTAATCTTTCAGCGCGTGCAAGCGCGTCCATGGCAATACGTAGCGCCCCGTTTCCGGATCGCGGTACTGCGGCTGGTGCATATGCCACAACAAAACTAGGTTGATCTTATTCATCGCCCGCACCGCGTCCGTCGGCAGTCTTGCACCATGCTACACTGAGCAATCGCCTCATGCGCATCCTGGATCGTTACATCGTTCGCGAAATTTTTCGTCATGCGCTCCTGGGCCTCGTTGTCTTCACGTTCGTCTTTTTTGTTCCCCAGCTTGTCCGCCTTATGGAGCTTCTTGTGCGCCATTCCGGCTCGGGCGGCCAGCTCGTAAAACTCTTTCTTTGTCTGTTCCCGGGTGTACTTACATTTACGGTGCCGATGTCCATTCTAGTCGGTGTCCTGCTCGGCCTCGGCCGGATGTCCGCAGACAGCGAAATTATTGCCCTCACCGCGCTCGGCATAGGCCGCAGGCGTATTTTGCTTCCTGTCGCCGTGCTCGCGTTTTGCGGCGTTCTGGTCACCGCGCTGATGACACTGTGGGCCGGGCCGCTTTCCCTGCGTGCTTTTCGAACCGTCGAAGCCGACCTCATCGCGAACCAGGTTTCTTTTCAGGTTCAGCCTCGCGTTTTCGATGAACGCTTTCCCAAGACGGTGCTGTACGTCAACGACGTTTCCGCGAGCGGTACACAGTGGCACGGCGTCTTTCTTGCGGAAGCCGGGGACGCAAACAGTTCTCAACTGACGCTGGCGGAGAACGCGATTGTAATTGCCGAGCCGCGACTCGGCAAGTTGGAGCTGCACCTTCAGGGTGGCGCGACGCACGAATTCAATCGCCAGGACCCAAACCACTATTCTGTCACGCAATTCGGCCAGAGCGATTTGCCGATCGAAGTTACGGGCTTGCTTCCCTCTAAAGAACGCTCTTTAAGCAATCAGGAACGTTCTTTTTCCCAACTCTTATTCGATAGAGGGCCTGGTTGGCGCGAAGCGCGCGTCGAACTTCATCGTCGCATCGCGTTCCCCTTCGCTTGCATCTTTTTTGCTCTCGTCGCCGTTCCTTTGGGCTCGCAACCGCGCCGTGGCGGCCGCGCGGCCGGCACGCTGCTCGCGGTGCTCCTTATCGCTTCCTATTACCTGCTGTTCGTGTTCGGCGCCGGAATGGCGCGTCAAGGCACGCTGCCCGTTCCCGCTGGAATTTGGATCGCAAATCTCGCACTCGGGGTTCTTGGCCTCGTTCTCTTGCCGCGCATGGAGCAGTTGCGCAGCGATCAGTTCTGGCTCGCGAACTTTTCGCGTTGGCGCAGTTGGGTGCGGCTGCTTCGGAGGCGCAAGTCGGCTCGCGCCAGGGAAGTCTCAGTGGCCCGCTCGCAGAACGACTTGCGCGAAAGCGATATTTCCGTTCAACAGAGTAATAGCTTCCCGCGCCTGATGGACCTCTACATTCTGCGCCGCTTTTTATCCTATTTTCTCCTACTTGTCGCAGTCTTCATTTTTCTTTTCGAAACGTTCACGTTCTTCGAATTGCTGGACGATATTGCCCGGCACCGGGTCCCTTTTCTCGTTGTCGTCAGTTATTTTCGTTATCTCGCGCCGTATCTCGCGTACCAGCTCGCTCCTCTCGCGGCTTTGGTGGCTGTGCTGGTGACTCTCGGAGTGATGAGCAAGAACAATGAGATTGTCGCGTGCAAAGCCAGCGGCATTAGTCTCTATCGTCTCGCCGTGCCGCTTTTGCTCGCAGGCCTCAGCCTCGCTGCTGTGATGGTCGTTCTCGACGACACCTACTTGCCCTATGCGAACCAGCGCCAGGATGCGCTTCGCAACCAAATCAAAGGCCGCCCCGCGCAGACCTATACTCGCCCGCAGCGCTGGATTTTCGGAGAAAATTCCAAGATTTACAATTATGACTTGTTCGACCCAACGCAAAATCTTTTCGGCGGCCTCACTGTGATCGAACTCGATCCCGTTTCGTTTCACGCCAAACGCCGCATCTTCGCCAACCGAGCACGCTGGTCCGAGCAGCAGAACGTGTGGATACTGGAAAACGGCTGGATCCGCGACTTCTCCGATGGCACTGTGGCCAACTACCAGCCGTTCGGCGCCACTGCGTTGCCGGAATTGAAGGAGCCACCTGCCTATTTCAATCGTCAGGTGCTGCAAGCGTTCCAGATGAGCTGGGATGATCTGCGTCTGTACATTGACGGCTTGCAACGGGCGGGATTCGATGTATCCGCGCTTCGCGTTCAATGGCACAAGAAGCTTGCTTATCCGCTAATCGCGCCTGTCAGCATGCTCCTTGCGATTCCCTTCGCGCTATTGGTTGGAATGCGTGGCGCGTTAGGTGGCGTCGCACTCGGTGTCGGCATTGCCATAACGTATTGGGCCGCAGCCGCGTTGCTCGAAGCCATGGGCGGCGTCGGGCAACTGCCGCCGCTGCTAGCCGGCTGGTCTCCTGACCTAATTTTCTTTTTCTTCGGTATGTACTTTTTCTTCAGAATGCCGACTTAGCTTGGGCTACCGTCTAGTTTTTCTTACCTTGCTCCAATTTCCAGAGAATTTTGTGAACCATCCCTAGCAACACTTCTGCATCCGCTTCTTCCAGAGTCAGCCTTCTCACCAAACGCCGCAGCTTTTCTCCCGCCAATTGCCCTGTTTTTGGATTGACATATTCGCTTTCGCGCAAGGCTGCCAGCAACGTTTCGGTGATGCGCTCCACGGTCCCCAGAGTCGCCAACTTCTGCTTTTCGGTGGCCGCGTTATCGCGCTTTGGGGCACGAATGAATTCATAGAGGCAGATAGCCACCGCCTGGCCTAGATTCATGGATTGATGGTCTTCTCGAGTGGGAATGTGCAGAACCCAGTGGCAGTGGCTCAGCGTCTCGTTCGAAAGCCCCCACTTTTCGGAACCAAAGAGAACCGCGACGGGAGACTTCTGTAGCTTGCCGCGAATCGAAATCGCCCCTTTTTCTAGAATCTTCAGCGGTTGCTGCAATTGCCGATGGCGAACCGCCGTAGTGCCGACGACCATTGCGCAATCGGCAATCGCTTCCGCAACGGATCCGAATTCCTTGGCATTCACCAGCACGGGCGAAGCACCCACCGCCGACCGGGCGTCCCTAAACGCCACCTCGTACGGATTCACTACTCGTAGTTCGGAGAATCCAAAGTTGCTCATGGCGCGCGCCACCGCCCCAATGTTCAGCGGGTTCCTCGGCGCGACGAGCACCACGCGAAGCGATTCGAGTGCACGCGCATTTGGCATCCTGAAGAATCACCTCAACAAAAACAAAAGCCGCCGAAAAGCAAACACTTACTTTGATTGTCTGCTCGCCGACGGCCTTCAAGTTTTACTTCAATTACCGGACTTCGCGCAAAACTTCACTACTTCTTTTTCTTTTTCGCCGCCTGCTTCTCTTCAACCACTACTTGAGCTGCCGCCAGCCGTGAAATCGGCACGCGGAACGGCGAAGCGCTTACGTAGTCCATTCCGATCTGATGGCAGAATTTGACGCTGTCTGCATCACCGCCATGCTCGCCGCAGATGCCGACCTTCAGCTTGTTGCGTGTGCTGCGCCCTTTTTCAATGCCCCAGCGCATCAGCATGCCAACGCCCTTTGTGTCCAGAGATTGGAACGGGTCTGCCGCAAATACGCCCGCCTTTTTCTCGTCCACGTAGTCCGGCAGGAACCTTCCTGCGTCGTCGCGCGAAAGCCCCATCGTTGTCTGCGTGAGGTCGTTTGTGCCGAAGGAGAAGAATTCGGCGACTTCCGCTATTTCATTTGCAAGCAGCGCTGCGCGCGGAAGCTCGATCATCGTGCCGACGAGATATTCAAGCTTTACACCGGCTTTCTTGATCAGATCATCTGCAACACGCCGAGTCGCCTGCTCCAGAATCCACAACTCCTTTTTGTCCAAAACGAGCGGAATCATGATCTCAGGTAACACTTTAACTTTGTTTTTTTGACACTCGATCGCGGCCTCGATGATGGCTCGCACTTGCATTTCGAGAATTTCAGGATAAGTAATCGCCAATCGGCATCCGCGATGACCAAGCATCGGATTCGCCTCGTGCAATTGCTCCACACGACGGGCTACCTTCTCCACAGCAAGGCCAAGATCTTTGGCCAGCTCCTCCTGCTTTGCCCGTTCGTGCGGCACAAACTCGTGCAGTGGCGGGTCAATCAAGCGAATCGTCACTGGCAAGCCGTCCATCGCCCTGAAAATTCCGATGAAATCTCTGCGCTGGAATGGAAGCAGCTTGTCCAGAGCCTTTACGCGAGCTTCCCGCGTTTCCGCCAGAATCATCTCCTGAATCGCGCGCTGGCGTTCTTGTCCCTTCTCGGGATGTTCGAAGTCAGTAAAGAACATGTGCTCCGTACGGCACAGCCCGATGCCTTCTGCACCCATTTCGCGGGCTTTTCGCGAGTCCTGCGGAGTATCAGCGTTTGTGCGCACACGCAACTTGCGGGTTTCGTCCACCCATTTCATGAGCGTCGTGAAGGCCTTAGGCAATTCGGGAGTGACCAGCGGCTGCGCACCGGTATAGGCAACACCCTCGCCGCCATCCAGAGTCACCCACTCGCCTTCCTTCACGGTCTTGCCGCCGGCACTCATCGTCTTCGATTTGTAGTCAATGCTCACTTTTTCAGCGCCGACAATGCAGCACTTGCCCCATCCGCGCGCCACAACCGCCGCATGACTGGTCTTTCCGCCGGTTGCGGTTAAGATGCCTTGCGCTACCGCCATGCCGCCCACGTCTTCGGGGCTCGTTTCGCGGCGAACGAGAATCACTTTCTCGCCTTTCTCTGCCCAAGCTTCCGCGTCTGCTGCGGTGAAGACGACTTTGCCAACCGCTGCGCCGGGAACTGCATTGATGCCCGTTGCGAAGATCGTGGACTCCAGCGACTTCTTGTCTACCTTCGCGTCAATCACGGGATAGAACAACCGATCAATATCTTCCGGCTTGATACGCAGCAGAGCGTCCTGTTTCGTAATCAGTTTCTCGTTGGCCATGTCCACGGCCATGCGAAAAGCAGCAGATGGTGTTCGCTTTCCCGTTCGCGTCTGCAGCATGTAGAGCTTGCCGTCTTCGACCGTGAACTCCATGTCCTGCATATCGCGATAATGCTTCTCAAGTTTTACTCGAACTTTTTCGAGCTGCACATAAACTTTCGGCAGCAGCTTGGCCATCTCTCGCAGAGGCATAGGCGTGCGAATTCCCGCCACAACATCTTCGCCCTGTGCGTTGACCAAGTAGTCTCCGTAGAATTCCTTCTCGCCGGAGCTCGGGTTCCGAGTAAAACAAACGCCTGTGCCGGAATTTTCTCCCGTGTTGCCGAACACCATCTGTACCACGTTCACGGCCGTACCGAGCAGGCCGGTAATCTTCTCCACGCGCCGGTACGTCACCGCCTTCTCCGCCATCCAGGAACCGAACACCGCGCCGATCGCGCCCCAGAGCTGCTCCATCGGATCGTCTGGAAACGCATTGCCGGTCTTTTGCTTGAAGATTTCTTTGTATTCCGCCACTAATTCCTTCCAGCCACTCGCGGGAACCGCCGTATCTTCCTTCACGCCCCGGCGCTTCTTCATGTCTGCAAGGCGATGTTCAAGGTCTTCTTTCGACATTCCCATCACGACAGTGGAATACATCTGCACAAACCGTCGGTACGCGTCGTACGCAAACCGTTCATTCTTCGTTGTCGCAGCAAGACCCGAAACGCTCTTGTCGTTCAGGCCTAGGTTCAAGATTGTTTCCATCATGCCGGGCATGGACCGCGCCGAGCCGGACCGCACACTGACCAGAAGAGGATTCTTCGGATCCCCAAGTTTTTTCTTCGTTACGCGTTCGAGCTTCGCCACGTTATCCGCTACTTGCTTTTTTAACTCTGATGGGAACTTCTTGTCATGGCCGTAGTAGTAGGCGCACGCTTCCGTCGAAATTGTGAACCCTCCGGGCACGGGCAAACCGATCCTCGTCATCTCCGCGAGCCCCGCGCCTTTCCCGCCAAGGACTTCGCGCCAAGTGCCATCGCCCTCCGCTTTACCTGCACCAAAAAAATAGACCCATTTCTTCACAGTTCGCCTCTCATGCGTTTTGGAGTGTGGTACGTGAACCTAGAAACCGAATGGACAGAAAAAGTGCCCTGGAAAGATAGTTGAACCGCGAGTCGGTGTGCCGACTTACATGGCAAACAATCAAGAACCCATATCTAAAGTAGTACTTCATATTCTTAATTCTTATTTTCTCCGGCCATTTCAGAGAAATCTGCAATTGTCGAAAACTCTCGGGACAGTTCACTCAACAATGCCAGCCGGTTCTTCCGTACTGCCTCGTCCTCGGCCATCACCATTACCTGTTCAAAGAAGCGGTCCACGTCCGGCCGCAGCGCCGCAATTGCATCGAGTGCTTCTTTGTAATGTCCAGCTCGCTTGTGTTCTTCCACTTTCGGTGCCGCCTTGCGCATCGCGGAAAATAAGGCTCGTTCCGCCTCGCCTTCAAAGAGGTCGGTTTGGATGTGGGCACCATCCAACTGTGGCCCGGCCTTCTCCAAGATCTTTCGAATGCGCTTGAAGGAAACTGTCAGAGGTTCGAAGTTCTTAGACTTGCGAATTGCCCGCAACGCCTCCAGACGTTTCCGCGCATCCACCAGATCATCGGCCTCCGCGCGAAACACCGCATTGACCTCGTCGTATCCGAATCCGTCTTTTTCGCGGAAGACGTAGCGGGCCCGGTCGCGCAAGAATTCCAGAATCTGTGTCTCTTGCTCCGGCGTTACGCCCTTCTTTGGAGGATGCGTCAGCAGTACCTTCAGCGCCTGGCTGACCGCCAAGGAAAGCGAAATGGGCAGCTTCTTCTCCAGTACAATTTTGACAATTCCGAGTGCGGCCCTGCGCAACGCGAAGGGATCGCTCGAACCGCTCGGGATTACGCCCACGGCGAAACATCCCACAACGGAATCCAGTTTGTCTGCGATCGCTACGGCGCATCCGGTCACATTGCGCGGAAGGGGATCATCGAGTCCCACAGGCCGGTAGTGATCGTAAATCGCGTCGGCTACTTCTTCCGCCTCTCCCTGCGCCTTCGCGTAGAGTCCGCCCACGATGCCCTGCAATTCCGTAAACTCACGAACCATCTCCGTGGCCAGATCGCACTTCGCCAGTTCCGCTGCACGATCCGCTTCCGCGACGTGTGCTTGAACAATCCCGAGGTTGAACCACTGCTCGGCCAGCCACCGAGCGATGGCGCGTACCCTTTCGACCTTGTCGCGGTAGCTGCCGAGCCGCGATTCAAAGGTCACGCGCTCAAGCTTCGGGAGATAGTCGGCCAGCCGACATTTCTGGTCGGACTGCCAAAAGAATTGCGCATCCGCAAAACGCGCTCGTAGTACCTTTTCGTGTCCGTTACGCGTCAGGCCCTTCGGGTCTTTGTCGAGATTGATCACCGCCAGAAAATTCGGTGCCAGTTCCCCGCCGCGCTTCTCCACGGCAAAATACTTTTGGTGCCCGCGCATCACCGTGACCAAAATCTCGTCCGGCAGTTCCAAGAAAGCAGGATCAAATTTCCCTTCAATCACAGTCGGATATTCGTTCAAGTAACTCACGAGCTTTAGTAGCTCCGCATCTTCGTGAATTTTGTAGCTGCTTTTTTTCGCCAGCGCCGCAAGTTCCCTCTCCACCTTTTCCCGCCGCGCGGTGGCGCGCACGATCACACCATTTGTCCGCAGCTTCTTCTCGTAGTCGGCAAAATCCTTTACACGAATCTTGGATGCGCCCAAAAACCGGTGCCCCGCCGTCTCCATGCCGCCCGTCAAACCTGCGAACGAAAATTTCAGCGGATTGCCATCGAAGATCCCGACGAGCCACCGAACGGGCCGAATGAACCGCGCACCGGCGAGACCGGTCCACGTCATGGTCTTGGGCCAGTAGAGGTCGTGCATGACGCGCGGTAAAATCTCGCAAAGAATCTGCTCGGCCGTCCGGCCGCGTTTCGTTTGCTTCGCTGCCAAGTATTCGCCCTTTGGCGTTTGGACGAAATGGACATCGTGCAGTGCGATGCCCTGCTTCTCGGCAAAGCTTACGGCAGCGCGAGTCGGCGCGCCGACGGAATCGTACGCTACCGACTTCGGCGGCCCGGTCACTTCACTGACTACATCCGCCTGCTTGACTCGAATTCCTCGCGCCCAACCAACCAACCGTCTGGGCGCGCTGAAGGTCTCAACCGTCACACCATCCGCCAGATTCTCAGCCGTCAGCAATTTCTCGATACCGGACTTCAGCTCCTCCTCGGCGCGCGGCAGCATTCCTGCGGGAATTTCCTCGCAGCCAATTTCCAATAACAATTCCGCACGGCGCTCTTCGGGCTTCGCTGTCTGGAGCTTCTTCACCGGCCGCTTCATGCGCGCACCACCGCTTCTTTCACACCGCCTATCTGTGCCAGATACGCTTGCGCCGTTCGGCAGGCCAGTGCTCGCACGCGAGCCATTAGTGCCGCGCGTTCCGTCGTTGATATCACTCCCCTTGCGTCCAATAGGTTGAAAATGTGAGAGCACTTCAGGCAGTGGTCATACGCCGCGAGCAACGGGTAGCGCACACGTTCTTTGGCTTGCGCCTTTGGCCAGCCGTCCAGTAATTCCTTCGCTTGCTTCTCATGCAGATCGAATTCGGATCGGATGGCCTTCGCATCGCTGCGATTGAAGCTGTACTCGGAGAACTGCTGCTCTTCCGCCAGTCGAATGTCGCCATACGACTTGTCTTCCGACCAACGTAAGTCATACACGCTCTCAACTCCCTGGAGAAAAGCGCATATGCGCTCGAGGCCATACGTCAGCTCAACCGAAATTGGATCGAGGTCCACTCCGCCGCTCTGCTGAAAGTAGGTGAACTGCGTGATCTCCAGCCCATCAAGCAGTACCTGCCAGCCAATTCCCCACGCGCCGAGGGTCGGCGACTCCCAATTATCCTCTTCGAACCGAATGTCGTGCTCTTTCAAATTCAAACCAATGGCAGCGAGGCTCTTTAAATAAATATCCTGAACATCCGCAGGCGAAGGTTTCAGGATGACCTGAAACTGCGAGTGCTTGTAAAGCCGGTTCGGATTCTCGCCATAGCGGCCGTCGGCGGGCCGACGGCTCGGTTGCACATACGCCACGCGGTACGCGCTAGGCCCGAGCACGCGCAAGAACGTTTCCGGATGCATCGTGCCCGCGCCCACTTCCGTGTCATACGGTTGCTGCAACACGCAACCCTGCTTCACCCAAAAATGCGAAAGGCTCAGAATCAAATCCTGAAACGATAGCCCCTGTTTTTTATCTTCAAGTTTTACTTTAGATTTCATTCGTCTCCAACATTTCGCGCGTGAACAACTTGCGTTCTGTGTTCAACTCAATCCAATTGAAGAGAGTCTCTCGAAACTCCCGCAGCGGCGTTTCCTGCGCAGGCGCAATCGAAATCTCTTCCAGCTTGGCGGCGAATCTTCCGCCAAACTCCCGGCCCTCTCGCGAGATCGGCTTCATCCCCGGTTTGCGGCAGCCCTCGCAGTGCAATCCGTCGAACAGCGCCGATTGAAATGCGGGCCCCTCGCCGAACTGCTTTCCGCAACTCGCGCAACGATCAAGTGGCGGCATCCATCCGCCGAGCTTCACGGTCCAGAACGCAAAGTACGCCAGCGGCAACTTCCAGTCGCTGCGGCGCTCGATCTCCCGCGCCGTTAGGAGCAGCAGCCGGAACATCGGCTCCGCCACTTCCTGCTCCGGCAGCACGCGCTCGGAAATCTCACTGACCACCGCCAGCCCCGTGCTCAGCCCATAGTCTGCTTGCGCTTTGTGGAATGACTCCAGCAACTCGCACTGCTGAATTCGCACCAGATCACGCGTCTCTTTTTCTACGTACCATATCTGCACGTGGGACAGCAATTCTAGCGACGATCCGTAGCGGTTCTTCAGCCGCCGCGCGCCTCCGGCCACTCCTCGAATTCGGCCAGACGTTCGCCCGAAGAAACTGACCAGGCGATCCGCCTCGCCCAGCGGGAATGTCTTCAGAATGATGGCTTCCGTTTCCCGGGCGGGCATGTGCTGTCGGCGTGCCGACTTGACTCGCCATTCACACGCTACACGTTTCATCTTACGCGTAAATGCGAACCAGAATTCTTACCATACGCGCGAGCCTCGCGCAATGTTTGCGCGTGGTTTCGCGGAAAAATTCTGCCAGAAATTCATGAAATGCACGGAGACTTTTGCCCGGCGCATAGATTCCGGATTCTGTTAACTAGCGATTTCACGCTGCAAAGATTATCGGACACTCAATTCTGCTTGCATCCCTTCCCTTTTTCGCTAACCTGCCAAAGACCGATCCGCCGACATGTTCATCCCTCTCAAGGACGAAAACCCGACTCGCACCATCCCGTTCATCAATTACGCTCTGATCCTCACCAACGTTTTCGTCTTCCTTTACGAGCTTACGCTGACTCATCGTGCGCAGGCAGTGCTGGCGACCGTCTATGGCACCGTCCCCGCCCGCTTCACTTATCTTGCCTTCGGGCAGGGCCATGTCGAGGCCGCCCTCATCCCTCTTTTCACGAGCATGTTCCTTCACGCCGGCATTGCCCACCTGCTCGGTAACATGCTTTTCCTTTGGATCTTTGGGGACAACGTAGAAGACTTCTTTGGCCACATCGGCTACCTGGCGTTCTACCTCTTTTGCGGCATCGCCTCGGGACTCATCCACATTCTTTTTAACTTTAACTCGAATCTTCCCGCCGTCGGAGCGAGTGGCGCTATTTCCGGCGTGATGGGCGCCTATATCCTCTTATACCCACGGTCAAGGATTCTCACTCTGGTCCTGGTTTTCCTAGTCCCGCTGCCCGCCTTTATCATTCTCGGCTACTGGTTCTTGCTTCAGTTCTTCGCGGGCATCAGTTCGGTTGGCGCTGCTGCCACCGGAGGAGTTGCTTGGTGGGCACACATCGGTGGATTCCTGACCGGACTGCTCATCACTTTAATTATCAAAAAGAGGTAAGCCCGCTATTTACACAATTGAAGTATTACTTGAAGAAGGCTGCTCGTTATTTCGAAACTTTTTCCGCTAGCCAATCGCCTACTTCTGTAGTCTTGCGTTTTCCGCCCAAATCCGGCGTGACGAAATTCTCATGAAGGGCTGCGCGCGTTGCGGTTCGCAGTGAATCCGCCTCTGCCCGCCAGCCCAAAAACTCCAGCATCATCGCAGATGTCAAAGCCGCACCGAGGGGATTTGCAATTCCCTTGCCCGCGATGTTCGGTGCCGAGCCGTGCACCGGCTCAAACAGCGATGTCTTTCCAGGATGAATGTTCCCCGACGGGGCCAGACCGAGACCACCTGCCAGCTGCGCGCTAAGATCGCTAATGATGTCCCCAAATAGATTACACGTCACAATCACGTCGAATTGCCGCGGGTCTCGCACGACCTCCATCGCGAGCGTATCAATATAAAGGTGACGCGATTCGATCTCAGCGTATTCCTGCCGCACTTCCTTAAAGACGCGTTGCCACAGGTCGTGTGCAAAGGTCATCGCGTTGGACTTGTCGCTCATGCACACGCGCTTCAGCTTACGCTGCCGCGCGTACTCGAACGCGTGCCGGATGATCCGCTCCACGCCTTTGCGTGAATTCACGTCTTCCTGCACGGCAATCTCGTCGCCCGTACCCTTCTTGAAGAAACCGCCTACTCCCACATATAAGCCTTCGGTGTTCTCGCGGAACACCATGAACTTCACATCAGCTTCAGTCCGGCCGCGCAAAGGCGTCAGCCGTTCGTGCAACAATTCCACCGGCCGCGCATTCACGTAGAGATCCAGCTTGAATCGGAGCCCCAGCAAAATATCCGCCGCATGCTGATTCGAAGGCACGCGCGGATCGCCCAAGGCGCCGAACAAAATCGCGTCAAATTCATCCCGCAGCATTTCTACTGCGCCCTCCGGCAGCGAAACGCCTTCGCGCAAATACTTATCTGCTCCCCAGTCGAATTCCACAAACTCGATTGGTCGGCGCGCAGACATTAGCGCCGCGCGAATTACTTTCACAGCTTCCGGGGTAACTTCTTTGCCGATGCCGTCGCCCGGAATCACCGCAATCCTCGCGGTCGGCCCACCATTTCTCTTTGGAATCCCTGCCAACGCGTTCTCCCTATTCCCCGAGAACTTCTTTCCTTGCGGTCAGCGCCTCGATTCGATTCAGCCGCGGCTCGTATCCAATTCCGGGTCCGGTGGGAACAGTAATTGTTCCGCGCGAGGAGACTACCACCTCCGGCTCGATGATGTCCTCAGTCCAATACCGCTTGCTCGCCGCCACATCTCCCGGCAGCGTAAAATTAGGCAGCGTCGAAAGCGCAATGTTATGCGCGCGTCCAATCCCCGATTCCAACATTCCGCCGCACCAGACCGGCACGCCACTCTCCTGGCAAAGATCGTGAATCCGGCGCGCCACGGTATGCCCGCCGACACGTCCCATCTTGATGTTGATGATTCGGCAGGCACCCAGTGCGATAGCCGCTTTCGCCTGCTTGTCCGTGTGGATACACTCGTCCAGGCAAATTGGCGTCTCCAGTTTCTTCTGAAGTTCCACGTGTCCGTACAAATCATCCCAGCCGAGTGGCTGCTCCATCATCATCAAGTAGAAACTCTCAAGTTCTTTCAGCAGCGGCCACTCCTCCGCGCGATACGCCGAGTTTGCATCCACCATTAATTTGATATTTGGAAACTCTTTCCGCAAGCGTCGCACGGGTTCAACATCAATTCCCGGCTTAATCTTTATCTTTATGCGCTGATAACCTGTCTCAAGTTCCACTTTAACTGCACGAACCAGCTCCTCAAGTGATGCTTTAATGCCGATCGACACGCCACTCGCAATTTCTTGCCGCTGGCCTCCGAGCAACTTCCATAACGGCACTCCTTTTTGCTTTGCCTCGGCATCCCATATGGCAGATTCAAGTGCCGCCTTTGCCATGTTGTGACCGCGGACCCATTCAAGCATTCCCCAAACTTCCGAGGCAGAAGCAAACTCCTTCCCCTTCAGCAAGGGCCAGATGAAATCGCGCAGGATATGCCACGCCGTCTCCGTCGTCTCCGGACTGTACGACGGCGTTTCTCCCGCAACACACTCGCCCCAGCCGGTCGCACCGTCAACATTTGCCTCGACCAGTATGATTCGGCGCACGTCTGTCAGATCCATGCTCGTTTCGAACGGCGTCACCAGCGGCATGCGCAATTCCCGTAGTGTGCATCCCTTCAGTCGCATCCTTGCTCCACTAGAAATCACTCCAAGGCGCCATTACGTACGCCGCCCCATGACTGCCCGCTTTCAGTCCCACTGCAGCGTATCCGCGCCCGAACCACTTGCTAAATTCGCTTCGCAATTTCTCTTGCACATCCTGCAAACGGTCGAGCTCTTCCGCTTCCCTTCGTTCCAGGTCCGCTGGCAGCGTGATGTATGCCGCTTCTATCGCCGGTTCAACGTGCCCTTGGGCCACTGCCGCGATCACGCGAGGAGAATCGAGCGCCCATTCCGCCACGAGCCGGTCCGTTGCCAGCCCCCGGTGCAGGGGGCTTGTGGTCACGCCGTAAAGATTCGGCAGGTACCGGCGGCAAATCGCGCCCAATCGGTTCAGATTGAAATGCGCATTGCGTGCTTCCAGCGGATCGAAGGTCCACTCAATCAAGCGAATATCGCGGCTCAGCGCCTCTTCTCTCTGAAAAAGCTTGAGGAACCGCCCCACGCCGCGATCCCGGTATTTCGCTTGGACACCGGTCATGTGCGAATGCAGGTATGGCGCGCCGTTTCGCACTCCGGCGAGCGCCAATGTATATCCCACCAATCGCTCCCCGTCGAAAGCACCGAGTACTTGCCCGCCGGTGTGTGCGGCCACAATGAACAGTGTCGCCGGCTCTATTTCGAGGTCGTCTTCTCCCCAGACTTCGCGCTGCAACGCAACGCATTCGTGGAACTCCTGTATCGTTTCGCACTTGCGAACGGCGATCCCATCACTCATCTCGCCGCACCCGTGCTTTGTCGGCTCTCGGTTTTCTTTGCGCGTTCCCAGAGCGTCTCCATTTCCGCTCGCGGTACGTCTGCCAATTCTTTGCCGCCCTCTCGCGCCATGCGTTCCATATCCCGAAAACGCGCAGCGAACTTTGCGTTCGCCTTTTTCAACGCGATCTCCGGGTCTACATGCAGAAACCGCGCCAGGTTCACCGCGGCGAAAAGCAAATCTCCGGTCTCCTCTTCAATCCGGCCCGCGTCCGCGCCTGCAACCTCCTTCTTCAGTTCGCCGGTTTCCTCTGCCAGCTTCTCAAGCACTCCGTCCGCGCAATCCCAGTCAAACCCAATCCGCGACGCTCGCCTCGTTAACTGGAAACCTTCCATCGTGCCCGGCAACGCGTGCGAAACTCCGTCGAGCAACGAGGCCGGCTTTGCAATCTCTGCAGCGCCCTTGGCTTTGCGCTCTTCCGCTTTTATCCTTTCCCAATTCTTGAGTACCGCCTTCGCGTCTTTCGCACGCTTTTCGCCAAAGACATGCGGATGCCGTCGCACCATCTTTTCGTGAATTCCTTCGATCACGCCGGCCACATCAAACCGCCCCTGGTCTCTTGCAATTTCCGCGTGAAACACAACCTGCAAAAGCAAATCCCCCAGTTCTTCCGCGAATTTGACGTCGTCTCCACTCTCCAGCGCTTCCAGCACTTCGTACGCTTCCTCAATCAAGTACGTCCGCAGCGTCATGTGCGTCTGTTCACGATCCCATGGGCACCCATCCGGCGCGCGCAGTTTTGCCTGCAAGATAACCAGCTTTTCAAACCACTTGCCGGCCGCGTCGGCCTTCATTTTGCGCCGAGCCGCCTGCTTCTTTGGCGCTCTCTTCCCCGATTTTTTCGCTTTCTTCATGTCTCTCCGGAAAATTCCGCCCAAAACAAAAACATAACTCTAAGGTGCAGCCCCTCGTTTGACAAGCAGCCGCTCCCCAACCTTCCACCCAACCCATGCTAAAATACTCTCTTATTGAACTAAGTGAGGGCGTACCTTGTCAGACCGCAAATTAGAAGATTCCTTCCGCGTCATAGACCGCCGCCTTTTCACGGAAGAAGGCGAATTGCGTAAGGAAATCGCCGAAGAAGAAGCGCGGGAAGCTGTGAAAGAAGCCGAAGTCGCAAAGAAGGAAGTCGCAAAAGAAGCCTCCCCTTCCGCAGCCGCTCCACAAGATGATGTGCCTGCAGTCGACCCGCCCAAGCGTTCCGCAGCCTTCGAAAATCTGATTCGCATGCTGGGCAGCAACGCCGCCATGGTTCTTGGCGCTTACGCCGACCCGCGCACGGGCCAGCCCATGATTGATCCGGATGCCGCGCGCGAGTTGATTGACATGCTCGACGCGCTTCACGAAAAGACTAAAGGCAATCTCGCGCCCGAAGAAGACAGCATTTTGCTGGACTTGCTTGGCAAACTGAAGCTGACGTATCTCGAAGTCAATCAGGCTCTCGCCGCGCAAGCAACCCAGGCGAAAGCCAAGACCCGCTGAGTCCACTGCCCGCGGATCTTCTTAACATTTTTGGACATGGCAGCAAGCCGCCTCAAACTCACCGTTCTCGGTTCCGGCACCTCCATGGGCGTGCCATCCCTCGGATGCCATTGCCGCGTCTGCACGTCCGCCGACCCGCGTGACAATCGCCTGCGCCCTTCCCTGCTTCTCTCGCGCAATGGTCAGAACGTCGTCGTTGATACCACTCCCGATTTTCGCCAGCAGGCCCTGCGCGCCGGCATGCAGCGGCTTGACGCCGTCCTCCTCACGCACGCACACGCGGACCACATCTTCGGCTTCGACGACATCCGCCCGTTCAATTTACGACAGAAATCCGTGCTGCCGGTGTACGCCAACAAGGAAACGTTTGAAGTGCTGCGCAGCTCTTTCGCCTATGTCTTCGATGGCAAACCAAAAGTAAGCTCGGTTCCGATGGTGAGTTTGCACACGCTTACCGGCCCGGTTGAGCTTCTCGGTACAATGATTACGCCAATCCCCCTGATTCACGGTGACATCAACGTGCTGGGCTTCCGTTTTGGCTCCGGCGCGTATCTGACGGACTTCAGCTCGGTGCCTGAATCTTCATTTCCTTTGCTGCAAGGTCTCGACGAACTGATTGTGGATGCGCTCCGCGATACGCCGCACCCCATGCATCAAACCGTGGAACAAGCGCTTGGTCTGATTGATCGTTTAAAACCACGCCGCGCCTGGTTCACGCACATCGCCCACGAGCTTCCCCACGCGGAAACCAACGAACGCCTTCTCACGCTTGGTTATCCCCATGTGGAACTCAGCTACGACGGCCTCGAACTCGAGGTTCATGTGGAAGACGCTAGCGGAATTTCTGCGGCAGGGGCCCAAACATCCGCGCATCACACAGCGCTTCAAGTATTTTCTTCACCGGCCGCGTGGCACGCGCACTATGCTCCGCAGCAGCGCGGCGGTGTCCTCGCAATCGGCAATTTTGATGGCATTCACCTAGGCCATCAGGAAATCCTGCGCGATGCCGTCCAGCGCGCCACAAATTCCGGAGATGTCGCAACCGCTTTGACGTTCGAACCTGCTCCCTTGAAGGTTCTGCGCCCGGAAATTGCACCCAAGCGCCTCTCCACAAACGAGCAGCGCCTCGACTGGTTTCGCGTCGTCGGACTCGAATCTGCCGTCGTCCAGCCGTTCACGCTCGAACTCTCGCACCTCACACCCCAAGAATTCGTCGAACAAATCCTCGTTAGGCATCTGCGAGTCCGCGCAATCCTGGTAGGGGAGAATTTTCGCTTCGGTCACAAGCAAGCTGGCGATACCGCGCTTCTTAGCGAGCTCGGCCTACGTCACGGTTTCGAAGTCATCGTCATTCCGCCGGTGATTTATCACGACGAAATCGTCAGTAGCACGGTCATTCGCCGCGAAATCGCTGAAGGGGACGTCAGCCACGCCGGGAGGTTGTTGGGCCGTCCCTTCGTACTTACAGGCAAAGTTATGTCCGGAACAGGCACGGGTCGGCGCTTCACAGTTCCGACTCTAAATCTTGTTCCGGAACAAGAACTTCTTCCAGCAAATGGCATATACATCACGCGAACTCTGCTGGAAGGCGAATCGAAAAGCCGCCGCTCCGTCACGAACATCGGCATGCGGCCCACATTCAACGGCTCGGCGCTAACCCTGGAAACACATCTGCTGGATGCCCCTGCGGAATTTGAGGCAAAGCGAATTGAGATTCGTTTTTGGAGGCGGCTGCGGAACGAAAAGAAATTCGCCGGCGCCGAAGAACTAAAGACTCAAATCGCGCGCGACATTGCTGCCGCCCACCAGTTTTTCGCCCGTCTGCGGCGGTTCCGCTCGCTTCGCTTGGGCTCCCAGGCTATCCCTGCTTCACCCGGTGTTACATAGATCGGATGTCCCAACTGGTCCCGGGTTCTGTCTGGCTTGGCGATGCGGGCGATGCGGAAGTGTCTGAATCTGGGAAACAGTGCTCCAAACCCCGCACGAATGCCGGGCTAAGCACCGCAGTAAGTAGGAGTGAAGCGACAAAAATCAGCACGTGACGGCGCGATGGGGGTACTTCAAAGTGTGGTTCCATTCGGAGTTAGACACCGGGACAAAATAGAAGTTTCCGGCCTGTGACGGCGATTACGACCCGCCCTTACCCAAGCACTCCTGGCAATAGCCGCCCACTTCCGTTCGGGATACCGTTACCTTCATCTTGAAATCTCGCTCTATCTGCCCCTTGAGTTGTTCGTACAAGCGGCTCTCAAACTCGCGCACCTTGCCGCACTTCAAACATGCCACATGGATGTGATCCCGCGGCCCATGCGTTTCGTAATAATGCCGGTCGCCGCGCAAATGCAGCAAATCCAGTTCATCAATCAACCCGTGTTTTTTTAGGAGTTCAATTGTGCGGTAAACGGTCACTAGGTGGACGCCAGAATCAATTTTCTGTGCGCGCTCGAGAATCTGATCCACATCCAGGTGTTGCTCCGCGTCGTCCATCACACGCAGAATCACGCGTCTCTGCCGGGTGAGCCGGATTCCACGCTCCCTCAAACTCTTGACGAGCGGCCCGGTTGTCTCCGCGGAGTTTATTCTTTCTGTTGTCGAAGCCCGGTGTGCTGGACTTGCTGCCATGTCCGCCCCTCGACGGCACTCTACGTCCCTGCTGAATCAGGTGTGGGTCGGCAAGAGGTGCCGCACGTCATTGTACATAACGAATGCGAAGAGCAGCAAAAGAAACACGAATCCAACCTGAATGAACCGTTCCTTGAACGCCAGGCTCAGGTCGCGGCGCCGCAATCCTTCGATAGAGAGCAGCAAGATGTGTCCGCCGTCCAGAATCGGAATCGGCAAAAGATTCAAAATGCCGAGGTTCAAGCTGATCATCGCCATCAACTCTATCGTATCAACCGGACCGTTCTGCACAGCCTGCCCTGCGCGGACGGCAATGCCAACAAATCCCTGCAGTTGCCGCACAGACAATTTCCCAGTGAACAACTTGCCGAGAACTCCCAGCAATTTTGCCGTTGCGTCAACAGTCTCTGAAGTTGCGGTCGTAATCGCTGAGCCGACGCTCATGGGCCGAAATAACCAGGCGCCCGCCGGTCCTACGCCAATCTTCGAGACCAACTGCCCCTCTTCGTCTTTTTCCTGGACGGGGTGAATCTCCAGGCTCACCGGTTTCCCATTTCTCAGCACATCCACCTTCAGCGTCGCGCCACCGGATTTCTTGATCAGGTCCACGCACTGCAGCCAGCTGTGGACGGCTGTCCCATTGACGGTCACTATGACATCGTCCTTTTGTAATCCAGCCCGCTTTGCTGGCATTCCACTAGAAAGCTGCCCGACAATCGGCGGTACAGGCGCGTAGCCTAGTAAGGGATCCGAGCTCTTCAGATCTGCACCATTCACCGTGATTTCCCGCTGCGAGTCATTGTGCGAGACGGTCACAGTGAAGCTCGAACTCGGCGGAATCTCGTTCAGCACACTAGCGGCTTTTTTCCAGTCGGGAATCGGCGTTCCGTTGATGGCGACCAACTGATCTCCGTCCGTCACGCCAGATTTCGCTAGCGGCCCCGTGGTGGGTAGCTCGGAGAGAATCACTGGCTTATCACGATAGGCCTCGTAAGGATATCCCTTCACAGCATAAAAACCGCCGAGCAGAATGATCGGCATCACCAAATTCACGGCTGGTCCAGCGAACGAAATCAGCGCGCGTTGCCAGCGCGGCTTGCTCATCACCTCATCTGGAGCGCCAGTCGGCGCTTTTTCGCCGGAATCAATCTCGGATATATCCTGTCCCGCCATGCGCACATACCCGCCTAGCGGAAGGGCGCTAATACGATAGTCGGTCGCTCCGCGCTTCCATCCAAAAAGGCGCGGCCCGAATCCAATCGAAAACACATCCACGCGCACGCCAAAAAAGCGCGCGACGATGAAATGGCCCCACTCATGGACCAAAATCATTACGCCCAGCACCAAGACAATTCCAAGTACCGTATTCATTTACCGTTCGCTCCGTCTTCCCGGCTCACGATGCCGCGTTCGCGGTCGCCGTCAAAGCCTCAACTTCTTCCTTAGCCATTCGACGCGCCTCCCCGTCCGCCGAGAGCACGTCTTCCATCTTCTGCAATTTCAAGCGCGGCATTCGCCCAAGCACTCGTTCCACAACCTCGGGGATTCCCAAGAAAGGCAGCTTCCGCTCCAAAAACGCCGCCACGGCTACTTCGTCCGCAGCATTCAACGCGCAGGGCAACGCGCCGCCCTTTTTCATCGCCTCCCGCGCCAGCTTCAGGCACGGATAGCGCCGCGTAGAAACCGTTTCAAAATCCAGTCGTTTTAATTTCGACCAATTTAGGGCTACCTGGTTTGATGCGATCCGCTCTGGATAGGTTAACGCATATTGGATTGGCATGCGCATGTCCGTTGGACCCAGTTGCGCCAGGATCGAACCATCCAAATACTCCACCATGGAGTGAATCGTGGATTGCGGGTGAATCACCACATCAATCTGGTCTGGCCGCATTCCGAAGAGCCAGCGCGCTTCGATGACCTCGAAGCCTTTGTTCATCATCGTCGCGGAATCAATCGTGATTCGATTCCCCATGCGCCAGTTCGGATGCGCAAGGGCCTGCTCCACGGAAACGCCCTCCAAATCCTTCAGCGGCGCCTTTCGAAATGGCCCGCCCGACGCCGTAAGCACCAGCCGCGTCACTTCTTTGTGTTCGCCCGCGCGCAAACACTGATGCACGGCGTTGTGTTCGCTGTCCACGGGCAGCAGCTCTTTCCCAGCCTTCTGCGCGGCAGCCATCACGAGTTCGCCTGCCGCCACGAGCACTTCTTTGTTCGAAAGCGCGATCGTCCTTCCGAGCTTCACCGCCTCATATGTCGCCTCGAGCCCCACAACTCCAACAGCAGCGGACACAACAATGTCTGCCTTCCCATGCGTCCCCGCCACGAACATACCCTCCCGCCCATAGTGAATCGAAGGAAGCGGCGCAATTCCCTTCTCGCGTAAACGTGCGGTCAGCTCATCTGCTTTCTTGGCGTCGCCAACAGACACAACTTCCGGTTTATGCCGTTCAATCTGTCCGATCATTTCATCCAAATTCGAGCCGGCTGCAAGCGCAACAACGCTAAACCGCCCCGGTAGCGCCTCCACAACCGAAAGGCACTGACGGCCAATCGAACCAGTCGAACCCAATATCGCGAGTTGTTTCACGAACCCGTTCTTCCTCTATGTGCGTTCTGGAGACGCCTGGAATTTACACGCGGGGCGAGCAAAACCAAACCCAATAATACCAGACAACGGGAATCGCCAAAATCAGTGCGTCAATGCGGTCCAACATTCCGCCGTGTCCCGGCAGGATCGAACCGGAATCCTTCACACCCGCGCTTCGTTTGAACGCGGACTCCAGCAAATCGCCCATTTGTCCCGCCACGTTTCCCGTTGCGGCAAGACCGAGTACGAGCGGCGTCGGCACATTGATCCGCGTGGATAGCCACCACCCAAGCAGCAACGCGCCAGCCATGCTCGCGATCGTCCCTTCCCATGTCTTTTTCGGGCTTAGCTTTGGGGCAAGCGGATGTTTCCCTATAGCGCGCCCCACAAAATAGGCGGCGGTATCTCCAATCCAGGTGATGACAAGTGTGAATAGCAAAATCCACGGCCCAACTCGTCCCATTCCGTGGAGCCGAATCGCATAACTCAGCGGCAACGCAACGAAGAGCAATCCACCGGAACTGATTCCCGCCGCGGGCAGCGCCTCAACCAACGGCCGTTTCGTCCAAAGCGTTAAGATCCCAACCCCGATCAGAAAGAAAAAAAACACATCGTCAATGCGCAATCCCGCAAGGAAAACAAACCGAATCGGCCCGGAAAACAATACCGGTTCCCCTGGATCCCTCGGACGCAACACCATTTCGAGCCACTGCACGTAGACAATCCCCAGTGCACACGTCGCTGTCCAGAACCGATATGCCCTGTGCCCAATGGCATCGCCCAGTGCAAAAAACTCAAACAACGACAGCAAAATCACCAGCGCGAGCGCCAGCGCAACCAACGCAGTCGAACCCTTTACAATGAGCGCTACAACGGCCGGTATCAGGACGACAGCAGTCGCCACTCTCTTCCACGTCATGCCCTGTCATTTCCCCTGAAGTATCGCAACTGAAAGTGTGATTCACACTTGCCGCAGAGTCTATTCATCATACTTGCAGAATGAAATCCAAAGGCAGGAATTTCTGATTTTCAAAACTGAAGACTAAATCCTGACCATTTCTAGTTCTTACTCCCCCGCCGCTCGCACAGGCTTGCGCGTCTTACCTTCTCCAATACCGCCATAGCGCCGCTCGCGCTTCTGATAATCCACAAATGCTTCAAGCAGCCGGGCCCGGCTAAAATCCGGCCAGAGCGTTTCCGTCACATAAATCTCTGCATACGCAATCTGCCACAGCAGAAAGTTGCTCACGCGCATCTCGCCACTCGTGCGAACCAACAAGTCCGGGTCCGGCAACCCAGCGGTGTACATTTTCTGCGCGAACTCTTCTTCCGTCACTCGCGCCGCTTCCGGCCGCCTTTCTTCCAGAATCTGATTGACTGCATCTACGATCTCCGCGCGTCCGCCATAGTTCAAGGCCACACACAGCACTGTCCCGGTATTTTTCGCCGTTTCCCGCTCTGCTTCACGGGTATCGCGTTGCACGGCTTCGGGCAAATCATCCGCACGTCCCAAGAATCTCATTCGAATGTTGTTCCTCTGGATGAGTGGCATCTCTTGCCTGAGATATTCCCGCAAGAGTTGCATCAGGAAATCAATCTCGGTCTTTGGCCGCCGCCAGTTTTCCACGGAAAATGCGTACAGCGTCAAGGCTTCAATTTTCAACCGCGCGCAAGTCTCAATCGTCGTCCGTGCCGCTTCGGTTCCTGCTTTGTGGCCTGCAATGCGCGGCAGGTGCCGTCGCTGCGCCCATCGGCCGTTTCCATCCATGATTACGGCCAGGTGCCGCGGCAATTGGCTCAAATCCAGTTTTTCGAACAGGTAAGCTTCTTCGGCGGTAACCGTTCCAAGTGGGTGAGAGGCCGCTACGTGCAGTGTCTTTGATGAGGGAGTGTGTGTCACCGGGAAGGCGCCTTTACCCTTTACGCCACAAAGTTAACACGCCCGCTCGACCCACCGCAACGAATTCCCCAAAGAGTTTCGCGTTTGCTATCGCCCGCGAAGGCCTAATTTGACGGATGGATGAACAAATCGTGAATAGAGGTGTAAGCGACGATGAATGTCAGCACGATCATGGCAATCGTGCAAATCCACGCCACCCAATTGAAACCTTTCGTGTTGACCTGGTCTCCCATCAGGTCCTTCCGATTGACGAGTATCAGCACGAAGATAAGCACCGCCGGCAGAAGAAATCCATTCAGCACCTGCGACCAGAGCAAAATGATGTTCGCAAACTTGCCCAGTACAAGCACGAGAAAGGCGCCGATAAAAATGATCGCGGTATATAACGTGTAAAAAATCTTCGCCTCGCCAAATTTGCGGTCTATGCCAGATTCAAATCCCAGCGCTTCGCACACTACATAGGAAGTCGAAAGCGGCAGAATCGAAGCGGCAAACAGTGAAGCATTCAACAATCCAATCGCGAACAGCAGGCTCGCCCATTTCCCTGCCAGCGGCCGCAACGCGATCGCCGCCGTTCCCGCATTGTCCACGTCCAGAATCCCATTCGCGTGCAGCGTTGAGGCCGTGCACACGATGATGAAGAACACGATCAGCATGCAACTGATGCTCCCCACTAACACGTCGTTTCGCGTTGCAGGATATTGGCGGGGGCCGACGCGCTTCTCGACAACCGCAGCTTGCAGGAAAAAATGCTGCCACGGCGCAATCGTCGTTCCCACAAGACCCGCTAGAATCACCGCGTAGGCCGCGTCAAACCGCGGCACCTGCACGAAAGGCTTGATCGTTGGAACGTATTGCATCAGCTGCGGCGGAAGCAAATGCAGCAGGGCAATCAGCCAATCAGGCTTCGCAAGAAACGCGGAGATTACGTACGCAAAATAGACGACGCACACCGCAAGAAAAATCCGTTCCACAGCTTTGGCCGTTCCTTGTACGACCAAAATCCAAACCACTATCGCGGCGATAGGGACCGAAATGAATCGGCTCACTCCCATCGCCTCCGACGCCCAAAAAACGCCCGTAAATTCGGCCATTACGTTTCCGAGATTTACAACCAGCACCGCGGCCATCAGGAAAAACGTTACGCGAAATCCGAATTCCTCCCGCACCAAATCGGAAAGTCCCTTGCCCGTAAACGCTCCCATGCGCGAACACATTTCCAGAGAAACGTAGAGCGCAATTGTCATCGGAATGAGCGACCACAAAACCGCGTTGCCGTATTTCGCACCTGACTGCGCATATGTGTAAATTCCGCCTGCATCGTTGTCCACGTTCGAAACGATAAGTCCCGGTCCCACTACCGCAAGAAAGAGCAGAATGCGCCGCCGAAAAGGACGAATGGCATCGCGCACACTTTGGACTCTCTCCGTCCAACGCTCGCCCATCGCTTCGAGGCTTTCTCTGCTCCACATGCTGCTGTGTTCCCCTACTTCAGGAGTTTCGAAACTACGTCGTCCACCGTAATTACACCAAGCGGCCGCCTGTCTTCATCCACAACCGTCAGCATTCGTAAGTTGTATTTATCGAACAGCTCGAAAACATCTTTCTCGTCCGCATCCGGTTGTATGCTCAGAAGTGGCTCCATTTTCAGTTCGCCGAGCGGTTGTTCTTGCCCCGCAAGCAGGAGCCGCGCAACCGGCACAGTTCCGGAGAACTGCGCCCCTCCATCCAGAAGCACGATCGTGTCCAACTGATCCAAATTCAAATCCTGCTCTTTCATCCATTCCATCACTTCACCGCGCGCTGATTTGTCCCCGACAAAAACAAAATCAGGGTTCATCATGCCGCCGGCGGTAGCAGGGTCGAATTCAAGCAATTCGCGGACTTCCTCCGCCTCACGCCCGGGCATTTCTTCCAGCAGCTCTTCCGAAGTCTCCTTGGGCAAGTCTCCGAGCAAGTCCGCTGCGGCGTCCGGAGCCATCTCCTCCAAAATATCCGCTGCCTTTTCCGGATCCAACTTTTCCACGATTTGCGTGGTCAATCGCGCGTCTAGTTCAGCCAATACGCCTGCCGCCGTTTCTTCATCCAGCGATGCGATAATTCCCTGCCGTTCCGCGGGAGAGAGGTCTTCCATGATTTCCGCGAGGTCCGCCGGGTGCAGGTCTTCCAGTTTTTCGTGCGTGATGCGGAGCTTCAGACGCCGCAGCGGATCCGGCTCGACCAAATTCACGAATTCCCACCGAATCGTTTTCGCCGGCAGCCTGCTCTGCAAACCACGGATCACTCCTTGAGGCGCGATTCCCTGCAGAAGTCTCCTTACCGCCCCCGGCAGTCCTACATCCACCTGCGTGATGCGCAATTCCACGTTTCCGTTCGCGCGCTGTTCGACCAGGTCCACGTCATTCACGCGCACGACTTTTCGTCCGCTCGTGTCAATAATCTGCTGGTCCAGCAAATCTTTCGTCACCGCAAGCCAGCCTTCATTCGGCTGGTACGCATCCAACGCGCGTTCCGCTACGTTCAGTTCCACTTTCCCCGCTTCAATGGCAGCCACTTGATCGTGCCTCGCCACCAGCGGCTGAAAACTCCCTCGCGCCAGCAAAAAGTGTGCCACGCGACTCGGCTGCTCCGCCGGTTCGACAAAAAACTCGCGTACTTTGCCTACGTAGTGGCCTTGCGCGTCGTAGGTCTTTGCCCCCATCAACTCTGTCGCGGTCAACATTGCTCACCTCACTCGTGCCGCATAAAAACAAAAAGCCCGCGCGCCGGAACGCCACGGCCGCGGGCAAGAACCTCATAACAATGGACTTACCGTCAGCCTCGAATGCGCCCTCCCCTGCCTGTTTCGCTGCGCATAGGTCGCGCCGCGAAAATCCTCTCCGCCACTGCACCCGAAATTCCGCTCCCCGGTTTGCGCTCCAATTTCGAACGTCCGGGGCCAGGCTCGTGTTCTAGGGATAACTTCATCGCCGGGACGGCACTCCGTCCGTAGTGATAAGCCGATAAAGACTTTAAGTCAAGAACAGAATCGGGTTTTTGAGAAAAAATCTGCGAGAAACTAAAAATTCTAATCTCTAGTCTTTCTTTCCAAAGACCATATTCTTCGGCGACTCTCCGCGCCGCCGGCATTCATCCAAATACAGCGCCAGGTAGCTTTTCAAAATGTAGTCGTTCTTTGCGTACCCAAGTTTCTGCGCTACCCGATTGATCGCCTCTGCAGGGCCTTCCAGTTCCAAAAACGTACCTAGCGGAGTCTCGTCCAACTCAATCAATAAGTCCTTAGCCCATTTCGCCGAGCCTGGCAATTTCATCGTCGTCCGGTACTTTTCGTAAGAAAACCATCCGCTCATCCCCAGCCCTTCAAAAATCCGTCGCAGCGCGCCTTCGTCTTCAACCTCCGTTTCAAACTCATCTCGTATTTTATGGCCGTACTCATCGTCGGAAGCGCCAACCGCAGGTTGTTTGAAGGTCAGAATAATTCGCGCCTTCTCGCCTTTTTTCTTCTTTCCTTGAGGCGTCTCTCTGCGAATCCGCAGCAGCTGCCCATGTTTGGCAAGCCCGCCTTGTGGCGTATCAAAAATCACATTCCACTCATGTACGCGCCCATCTCCAGCGCCTACAAGCTTCGCCGACAACCGCTTCAGCGCCCGCTTCAGCGTCTTTACATCGTTCACTCTCAGCTTAATCTCTCGTTCGCTCGCCATTTTCCGCCCAACATAAAATTAAAAGAATTGTCATCCTGAGCCCTGTTCTTGGGAGGATCTCAACTTCGAATCTATCCAGCCGTACCCGCACCGTGCGGTCCCCGAATTTGGCTCCATCCGAAACTTCCGATAGTATAACTTCTGCACCCACTCCCTTTCTTTACGGTTACAAAACGCCGCGGGTGCCCCCAAAAGCATCATGAGCACAGATCAACTCGGTTCTAAACCGGCTTCGGCCGGAGCGCAATCATCGTCCGGACCGGCCACTCCGCCGGTCGCAAAGACCATCCTCGTAGAAACCGTCGTCCACGGTGACCGTCGGGTGGACAATTACGCATGGCTCCGCGAAAAGGAAAACCCCGAGGTCGTCGCCTATCTCGAGGCTGAAAACGCCTATACCGACTCGGTTTTGCGCCCGACCGAAGCCTTTCAAGAAAAGCTTTACCAGGAAATGCTTTCACGCATTCAGCAAACCGACCTCAGCGTCCCCTACAGACTCCGCGGATTCCAATACTTGACGCGCACTGAAGAGGGAAAACAGTATCCGATCCACTTCCGCCGCTGCGATGCCGACGAAGCCGAAAATTCCGCAGACGAGCTTCTTCTCGACCTCAACGCCCTCGCCGAAGGCCACAGTTTCCTCGGCCTCGGCTCGTTCGACGTCAGCGACGACAACCAACTTCTCTCCTATTCAACCGACGTTACTGGCTTCCGACAATACACTCTCGAAATCAAAAATCTTGCCACGGGTGCGCTTCTACCGTTCCGCATCGAACGCGCCACCAGCGCCGCTTGGTCGTCCGACAACCGCACGCTCTTTTACACAATCGAAGACGAGACTACCAAGCGCTCCTATCGACTCTATCGCCACACGCTCGGCTCGTCCGCGCCTGACACACTTCTCTTTGAAGAAACCGACGAACGCTTCCGCATAGACGTCGAGCGCTCCCGCAGCGGCGATTATCTCTTTCTCACCACCACTAGCCACACCACCAGTGAAGTCCACTATTTGCGTGCGGAGCAGCCCTCTTCTAACTTCAATTTAATCGCCGCGCGCGAAGACAATCACGAATACTACGCCGACCACCACCCCTCTTTCGGCCAGCAAGGCGACGCCTTTTTAATCCGCACAAACTCTCTCGGCCGCACCTTCCGCCTCATGAGCGCCGCCACTGGCGATTCACGCCGCGAATATTGGCGCGAAGTCATTCCCAATCGCCCAAGCATCATGCTTTCCGCCTTCGCTGCGTTTCGCACCCACCTCGCCATCTACGAACGCGAAGGCGGCCTTCCTTATCTGCGCATCGTTCCACTCGGACAAACCGCAGCCAGTCTCCTCGACGTCTCCCATCGCATTGAATTCTCCGAGCCCGCCTACAACGCCTCCCTCGGCACCAATCCCGAATTCGATCAATCTCACCTTCGCTACCAATACGAATCCTTTATCACCCCGCGCTCTGTGTACGACTATGACCTCCGCACTGGCCAATCCGTGCTTCGTAAACAGCAGCCCGTCCTCGGTGGCTATGATCCTTCGCTGTACTCCAGCAAGCGTATGCACGTCACCGCAGCTGACGGCACACAAGTCCCCATCTCGCTCGTCTATCGCCGCGGCACGCCACTCGACGGCTCTGCTCCTCTTCTTCTCTACGGCTATGGCAGCTACGGCATCTCTATTCCCGTTGCTTTCAATTCCAATCGCCTCAGTCTCCTCGACCGTGGCGTCATCTACGCCATCGTGCACATCCGCGGCGGTGGCGAACTCGGCAAGCCGTGGCATGATGCCGGCCGCCTGCGCAACAAGCGCAACACCTTCACCGACTTCATTTCCGCCGCTGAATTCCTTATCGCTCAAAAATTCACGTCCACAGGCAAGCTCATCATCGAAGGTGGCAGCGCCGGCGGCCTTCTCATGGGCGCTGTCACCAACATGCGCCCGGATCTTTTCCGTATTGCCATCAGCCACGTCCCTTTTGTGGACGTCCTTAACACCATGCTCGACGCATCCCTCCCACTCACCGTTGGCGAATACGAAGAGTGGGGCAATCCGCAACTCGCAGACGATTACTTCTACATGAAGTCCTACTGTCCTTACACGAACCTCGCCGCTACAAACTATCCTGCGCTTCTCGTCAAGACCGGCCTCAACGACAGCCAGGTCATGTACTGGGAACCGTCCAAATATGTCGCCAAACTTCGCACGCTCAAGCGCGATACCAACCCTCTCCTCTTCAAAATCAACATGGGAGCAGGCCACGGCGGCGCCTCTGGGCGTTACGACTACCTCCGCGAAATTGCCCTCGACTATGCGTTCCTGTTGACGCAACTCGGAATCCGCGAATAATAGCTGCTTCCGTCAAACCATGTCCGACCCCACCACACCTCTCATGCAGCAATACCACGCGATCAAATCGCGCTACCCGCACGCGCTCCTGCTTTTCCGCCTCGGCGATTTCTACGAACTCTTCTACGAAGACGCCATCCTCGCCTCGCGCGAACTCCAGATCACACTCACTTCCCGCAACCGTGAAAAGGGCCAGCCCATTCCCATGTGCGGCGTCCCCTACCACGCTGCCGATGGCTACATCGCGCGCCTCATCCGCTCCGGTTTCAAAATCGCCATCTGCGATCAGATGGAAGCTCCCGGCCCCGGCAAGAAACTCGTCCGCCGCGAAGTTGTCCGCGTTATCACACCGGGCACCGCAACCGACGTCGCCGTCCTCGACGCCCGCGAAAATAATTTCCTCGCCGCCGTCTCCCAAGACTCCGCTGCTTTAATCATCGGCCTCGCCTTTGTGGACCTCTCCACCGGCGAATTTCGAGCCACCGAATTTCGTGGCCCTCGCGCCGAAGAATCGCTCCGCGAAGAACTCCAACTCCTTCACCCACGGGAAACGCTTCTTCCCCGTCCGCAACAACTGTTCGAAACCTCGAAAACGTCTCTTCTCGACGGCACCGGCGGTGTCGAAAGCCGCGTTGAAGACTGGGCGTTTCAGCACGACTATGCCGCACGGATTCTTCGCGAACAGTTCGGCGTAGCCGAACTCACCGGCTTCGGCCTCGATGATCATCCCCAGGCTCTCTCCGCTTCGGGAGCCATCGTTCACTACCTCCGCGAAAACGCCGCAAAGACTACGGACGCCACCGCGCAATCCGCACTCGGCCACCTAGACCGCGTCCGTTATTACGAACAACACGACGCGCTCATTCTCGATCCGGTCACCGTCCGTAATCTCGAACTCGTCTCTCCGATTTTTTCCGAAGAGTCCGTTCGGGGCAGTGCTGCCACCGTTCTCGCCACGTTCGACGCCACCGTCACTGGCATGGGCGCGCGCCTTTTGCGGTCATGGCTTCTCCGCCCGCTCATCGACCGCGAAGCCATCGAAGCGCGCCTCGATGCCGTCTCCCAACTCGTCCAGCAAACCGTAGTCCGCGGTGAAATCCGCAAAGAACTAAAAGGCATTCAGGATCTCGAACGCCTCACCAGCCGTATCACGCTCGGCCTCGCCACTCCGCGAGAACTCCTCGCTCTTCGCAAATCCCTCGCGCAACTTCCCATCCTTCGCAATTTCCTCACTCCGCCTCCCGCCGGCGGCAGTGCGCTTCTCCGTTTTCTTTTCAATGAAATTGACGAACTCTCCGATGTCCGCGAACGCCTCGAACGCGCTCTCTCCGATGAACCGCCGGCCCTCGCCACCGACCCCGGCATCATCCGCAACGGCTTCCACTCCGAACTCGACGAGCTCCGCAACCTAAGCCAGCATTCCAAACAAATCATCGCGGCGATGGAAGATCGCGAGCGCAAACGCACCGGAATCGGCTCGCTCAAAATCCGCTTCAACTCCGTCTTCGGCTACTACATGGAGATTTCGAAGCCGAATCTCCATCTCGCGCCAGCCGATTACGAACGCAAACAAACCCTCGTCAACGCCGAACGTTTTACTTCGACTGAACTCAAAGAGTACGAACGCAAAATCCTCGCCGCCGATGAGCGCATCTCCGAAATCGAACGCCAGCTTTTCATCGACCTCCGCTCCAGTATCGCCTCGCATGCCACACGCCTCCGCAAAACCGCCGCAGCTATAGCGCAACTCGACGTCCTTACATCCCTTGCCAAACTCGCCGCCGACCGCGGCTACACTCGCCCCGAATTCAACTACACCGGGGAACTCCTCATCGTCGGCGGCCGCCATCCTGTCATCGAAGAGCTCCTCCGCCAAAAAGGCGAGCGCTTCGTCCCCAACGATCTCTGCCTCGAACCCGGACGCCAGCAACTCTTATTAATCACTGGCCCAAACATGGGCGGCAAATCCACGTATCTTCGCCAGTCCGCGCTCATCGTTCTTCTCGCACAAATGGGCTCGTTCGTGCCCGCGCGCCAGGCCAAACTTCCCGTCACTGACCGCATCTTCACGCGTATCGGCGCCAGTGACAATCTCGCCCGCGGCCGCTCCACCTTCCTCGTCGAAATGTCCGAAGTCGCAAGCATCCTGAACCACGCCACACCTGCCAGCCTCGTCCTTCTCGATGAGGTCGGCCGCGGCACTGCCACGTTCGACGGCCTCAGCATCGCCTGGGCCGTCGTCGAGCATCTGCAAAAGCACACGCGCGCGCGTACTCTTTTCGCCACTCATTATCACGAGCTCACGGAACTCGCCGATCTCCTCCCCGCCGTAAAAAACGTTCACGTCAGCGTTAAAGAAACGCCCAACGAAATTATTTTCCTTCGTCGAGTCGAACCCGGCTCCGCCGACAAGAGTTACGGCATCGAAGTCGCTCGCCTGGCCGGCCTTCCGCGCAGCGTCATCGAACGCGCCCGCGAAGTCCTCAAAAAGCACGAACAAAGCGAGCACCAGCTCAGCGAAATCCTATCTCCCGGCGCTTCTGGCCAGCCAAACGGCAATGGCAATCAAGAAGTCCTCTTCACCCCCCTCGACCGCGCCGTCCTAGACCGGCTCCGCGCCGCCAACCTCGACGATCTAAAGCCTCTCGACGCCCTAAACCTCCTCGCCGACCTAAAAAAACAAATCTCTTAGCTTTTTTTCTCCGCGATCTTCCGCGTGCTCTGCGTCTCGGCGTTATCTCTTTCCCCTCTCACGCTTTCTCTTCTCTGTGTCCTCCGTGTCCTCTATGTTAAAAAAACACTTCACCCATTTATGGCCTCCACTGCAAAGCTCGTCCTCGGCATGATGTCCGGCACCTCCGTCGACGGCATTGACGTCTCTCTAGTCCGCATCTCCGGCGCCCCACCAAATCTCCTAATCAAACTCCTCCATCACACCAGCGTCGCCTTCCCCGCCGCCGTCCGCGCAGAGATCCTGCATGTCGCCGAACAAAACCAAATTACTTCCGGCGAACTAAGCCTGCTCCACTTCCGCCTCGGCGACATCTACGCCGAAGCCGCTCTCGCCGCCTGCAAGAAATTCCACATCTCGCCAAACAAAATCGATCTCATCGGCAATCACGGCCAAACCATCTTTCATCAGGGCAAAGCCGTTCCATGCCTCGGCGCCCAAACCGCCGCCACTCTCCAAATCGGTGAAGGCGCCATCATCGCCGCTCGCACCGGCATCACTACAGTCTCCGACTTCCGCCCAGCCGACGTCGCTCTCGGTGGCAACGGCGCACCGTTAGTCCCCTTCGCCGACTACGCTCTCTATCGCCATCCCAAACTAAGCCGCGTCTCCCTAAACATCGGCGGCATCGCCAACATCACCGTAATTCCTGCGAACGCAAGACCTTCCGACGTCATCGCATTCGACACCGGCCCGGGCAACATGCTCATCGACGCCCTCGTCTCGCATTTCACCCAAGGCCGACAACGCTTCGACAAAAACGCAGCACTCGCACAAAAGGGCCGCGCTATCCCCGCTCTCCTCAACGAACTCATGCGCGATCCCTATCTAAGACTCGCGCCCCAAAAATCCACGGGCCGCGAATACTACGGGGCCGCCTACGTCAAAAAACTCCTCGCCCTCGCCAAAAGGCATCACGCCAAACCCAACGACCTCATCCGCGCCGCAACTCTTTTCACCTCGCTCTCCATCGTCGACGCCTTAAATCGCTTCGTCCTCCCCAAACACAAAATCCGCCAACTCATTGTCTCTGGCGGAGGCGCTCAGAACCCCCTCATCCTCGCCCAACTTTCTGCCGCTCTACCGAACCTTGAAGTGTTGCCGTCTTCCGAACTAAACGTCCCCACCGACGCAAAGGAATCTCTGGCCTTCGCTCTCCTCGCCTACGAAACCTTCCACCAGCGTCCCTCCAATATTCCTTCAGCCACTGGCGCCCGCGGGCCAGCAATCCTCGGTAAAATGTCCTATGCCCCGCCCCGCTAAATCTTTACTGCGCCCCTCAGCGCACTCTGCGCCTCTGCGTTATCTTTTTCTCTTCAGTTTTCTTGTCTTTGGCTCCGCAAGCTGTTCTCACCAAACCCACGAGTCATCCTCTCTGACCTTCCTCATCGAATCCTCCCCCACCACCCTCGACCCGCGCTTCGCCACCGACTCCCAGGCACAACGCATCGACGCGCTTCTCTTCAGCGGCCTAGTCTCCCGCGACGAAAACATGCTCCTCCACGGCGATCTCGCCGACTCCTGGGACACGCCGAATCCCACCACCTACATCTTTCATCTCCACCCCAACATCCACTTTCACGACGGTCGCCCTCTGACCTCCGCCGACGTAAAATCCACTTTCGATTTCATACTCGATCCGAAAAACGCCTCTCCAAAACGTGGCGCTTTTCGCCTCGTCACGAGCATCGATGCACCCGATCCGCTCACCGTCATCTTCCATCTCTCCGAACCGTACGCCTCTTTCCTCACTAATCTCATGCCTCTCAACGCAGGCGTCGTCCCAGCAAACGCCCCTGCAAATTTCGCGCGACATCCCATAGGCTCCGGTCCCTTCCGTTTCGTCCGGCAGTCGCAAGACGACGAAGTCGTCCTCGAACGCAATGAAAGTTATTTCCGCACGCCACCGCAACTCACTACCGTTCGCTTTCGGGTCGTTCCCGACGCCGTAGTCCGCGCCCTCGAACTCCGCAAAGGTTCCGCCGACCTCGAAACCACTTCACTCTCTCCAGACATCATCCCTGCGCTTCTTCGCCAACCAACACTCGCGCTCACGGACCGCCCCGGAACAAACTTCGCCTATCTCGGCATCAATCTCGAAGACGCAACGCTATCCCGCAAAGAAATCCGCCAAGCCCTCGCCTTCGCCACCGATCACGACTCTCTCATCCGCTATCTCCTGCGCGGTTACGCGCGCCCCGCCTCGGGCATTCTTCCGCCAAATCACTGGGCCTACGAGCCAACCGTCGTGTTATATCCTTTTGATCCCGCTCGCGCCGAAAAGCTTCTCGACGCTGCCGGCTTTCCGCGCGCAGCAAACGGATCGCGCATCCATCTCACTCTCAAATGCTCCACTGACGAACAAGCCCGCCTGATTGGCGCAGCGCTTCAAGAACAATGGCGCCGCGTCGGCATAGACCTCGAACTTCGCCCTCTTGAGCTCGCTACACTTCTCTCTGACGTCGCACGCGGAAATTTTCAGCTCACCTATCTCCGCTGGGTTGGCGCCAACAACGACCCTGACGCCTTCGAATTTTTCTTTTCCTCAAAACGTTTTCCGCCTAATGGCGCCAATCGCGGACACTATCGCAGCGCGCGCATGGACGCGCTCACCGATCAAATTCGCGTGGAAATGGACCGCACCAAAAGGAAGGAACTCTGCTCCGAAGCCCAAAAACTATTCGCTGAGGATCTACCCTACATTCCGCTCTGGTTCACCGACGTCGTCTCCGTTCACTCGCGCTCACTCGGCGATCTGCATCTTTCTCCCACCGGCGACTACGACTTCCTGACTAACTTGTCTTCCGCCCGCTAACTCTGTCTCTCTCTCCTCTGCGCCCCTCCGCAAACTCTGCGTCTCTTTACCCTAAGCTTTGAAGGGCGCGTTGCCTTTTCTCTTCCTTGTTTTTTTCTCGAAAACTTAAAACCTATAACTTACGCCTGAAAACTCTTCTCTCCTCCTAACGCATCATCAATTTCCGCCTCTGTAATCGCACCCTCGCGTCCAATCTTCCATTCCCGCCCGTGCAACTCCACGATTGTCGAAGGCAGCGAGGCTCGATTTTCTCCCGTGTCAATCACCAGCGGCACGCGCTTCCCTAACTGCTCCATCACTTCTTCCGCACTCGAACACGAGGGATACCCGGAAATATTCGCGCTCGTCCCCGTAATCGGCCCATGAAACTCTTCGATCAACCGCGTCACCACTTCATTTTTCGGCCATCGCAGCGCGATGCGCTTCGTGTTCGCCGTCACCTTCAGCGGCACCTGATGCGATGCATCTACCACCAGCGTCAACGCCCCTGGCCAAAACGTCTCCGCCAGACGCTCAAACGTCAGCGGAACATTGCGCGTCAATGCCAGAGCCATCTCCAGCGAATTCACCAAAATCGGCAGCGCTCGTGCCTCTGGCCTTCCCTTCACACGATAAATCTCATCTACTGCCGCTAGATTAAATGGATCCGCCGCCAACCCGTACAGCGTATCTGTCGGAATGGCCACCACACACCCGCGCGTCAGTTTTTCCGCGGCGTAGCGCAGTAAATCCGGTTCGGGTTTTTCTGGATTGATGTGCAGCAGTTCAGCGATCACTGTCTTGCCCTTGCTAACCCGTTCCCCGCGCAACCTTCACCCTGTAGGCGCGGACGCTACTATATACTCGACCTGCGTGCAATATGACTCTCCTCTCGCGCATCCCCCGTTCCACCGCAGCTATGCCACCGATCTTCCCCGGCAATCTCCCTTGGCAGCCTCTCCTCGCGGCTCTAACTCTTCTTTGCCTGCTCGCCGCGTATCCGTCGTCGTTTCGCCTTGGCCGCTCTGCTTCTCTTTTTTTCCGTCGGCATTTTCGCGGGATGCGGCGGTGGCAGTAGCACCCCGCCAGTTGTCCAAATCCCAGGCACCGCGCCCGGCACTTACACTTTCACCGTGACTGCATCGACTCCGGGCCCCAACGCCGCACTCCCGGTCGTCAGCACTCAAACCACGGTTACCGTCACCGTCCAATAGAAGTCGGCGATTTGTCTTCCTAACTCGATCTCCTTTGCAACGGCTCTTTCCCCAAGCGAAAGGACCCAAAACTGTTTATCCTCTATGCATGCCTTCCCCCGGCAGACCCGCCCGAACCAATGCGGTCATCTCCTCGCGTGAAAATCGCTGGCTGAAAGAATTTCGTGTTGCTCTGCGCGGTGGACTTCCCACCGAATCCGGAGCAATCGGCGTGGAAGGTGTTCGTCTCACCGAAGAAGCCCTCAACTCTGGCTGCCGTATCGAAGCCGTGCTCTTCTCCGAATCCGGCCGCCGTCATCACGCTCGCCTCGCTCCTTATCTCGATCGTCCCGAAATCGCTTTCCCCGTTCTTTACACAACGGACCATCTCTTCGAGGGCATCGCCGACACTGAACATCCCCAAGGAGTCGCCGCCCTGGTCGAACCGCGCAAATTTTCTTTCGACGACATCCTCCGTTCCGCCATTTCTGGTGCGGCTCCTCTTCTGGTAGTCCTCGCTGGTGTCCAGGATCCCGGCAATGTCGGCACAATTCTCCGCACTGCTGCCGCCTTCGGAGCCACCGCCGCCATCACTTCCCCTTCCGGACAAAGCGGAACCGCCAGTCCGTTTTCTCCTAAAGCTCTCCGAGCATCCGCCGGAGCCGCGCTTCATCTTCCAATTCTTCCTGGCCCCGCACTCACCATTCTTCTTGCTCAACTTGCTTCCTCAAACATCCGCACACTCGCGTCCAGTCTTCGTGATTCAGTCGACCAGCCAGCCCTCGCTCCCTGGGAAATAAACTGGTGCGATCCCGTCGCTCTACTCGTCGGCAACGAAGGCGCGGGTCTTCCCGAGGAGATCGAACGCAGCGCCGACGCCCGCATCCGCATCCCCATGTCCGGCGGCATCGAATCCCTCAACGCTGCCGCCGCCGCTGCTGTCCTCTTTTACGAGGCCGCCCGCCAACGTAACACTCTCCCCATCTAACCACGCCATGGCCTTCGCAGACTCTGTCATCCCGACCGGAGTGGCCCCGTTCTTTCCTGGCGCAGTGTTTGCGCGGGGCCACCGAGCGGAGGGACCTTGGCTGCATTCAGCGGAACTGGAACCGATGAGATGATCTACCGCTGAAATTTCACAATCTTCAAGATTGGCCCTACACTTAAAACTTCCATGTCTCTCTTCCCCCAGCTCCCAATTGACGAATCCCCCTCCGCCCACCAACCTCTCGCCGAACGCATGCGTCCCCGCACTCTCGACGAATTCATCGGCCAGGAAAGGCTCCTCGGCCCCGGCAAACCTCTTCGCATCCAGATCGAATCGGACAATCTAGGCTCCATGCTTTTCTGGGGCCCTCCGGGCTGCGGCAAGACCACGCTCGCCCGCCTCATCGCCCGCCTTACAAAATCCGAATTCATCTCCTTCAGCGCCGTCCTCTCCGGCATCAAGGAAATCAAAGAAGTCATGGCCGACGCCGAACGCAAATCCCATTCCGGCCGCCGCACCATCGTCTTCGTGGACGAAGTCCACCGCTTCAACAAATCACAACAGGACGCTTTCCTCCCCTACGTCGAAGCCGGCCACATCACTTTCATCGGGGCCACCACCGAAAATCCGTCCTTCGAAGTCATCTCTCCGCTTCTTTCGCGCACTAAGGTGTACGTCCTCGATTCGCTCACCACTCCGCAAATCGTCCAACTTCTCCACCGCGCCCTAGAAGACAAAGAGCGTGGCCTGGGCAATGAAAATCTCAGTGCCTCCGAAGAAATCTTGTTTCGCATCGCCAGTTTCGCCAACGGCGACGCCCGCTCCGCCTACAACACGCTCGAACTCTGCGCCCGCAGCGCCAAACCAGATCCTTCAGGCGCGCGGGTAGTCACCGACGCTCTCCTCGAAGACGTCCTCCAACGCAAACTTCTCCGCTACGACAAATCCGGCGAAGAGCATTTCAACCTCATCTCCGCGCTCCACAAGTCCGTCCGCAATTCCGACCCCGATGCCGCGCTTTACTGGCTCGCGCGTATGCTCGAATCCGGCGAAGACCCTCTCTACCTTGCCCGCCGCATGGTTCGCATGGCCAGCGAAGATATCGGCCTGGCCGAACCAGGGGCTCTGGCAGTCACCCTCGCTGCCAAAGAAGCCTTCGATTTTCTCGGTGCGCCCGAAGGAAATCTCGCGCTCGCCCAAACTGCCGTCTATCTTTCTCTCGCGCCAAAATCCAATGCGGTCTACACCGCCTACGGCAACGTCCTGGAAGACGTCCACAAAACCGAAGCCGATCCTGTTCCGCTCCATCTCCGCAACGCGCCAACTAACCTCATGAAAAATATCGGCTACGGGGAAGGCTACAAATACGCCCACAACTTCGAAGAAAAAATTACCGACATGTCTTGCCTCCCCGAAAACCTCTCTGGCCGCTCCTGGTACAAACCAACTGACCAGGGCTTCGAACAGCGCCTTCGCGCTCGCCTCGACGAGATTCGTAAGCTAAAATCGCAAGCCGCCGGAAAATCGTGAGCATCTTTGCACTCGAGGTGATTCGGATGACCCGCATTCTATTGTCACTTCTCGTTTCATTACTCGCTTTTCCCTTGCTCGCGAGCGATCCGCCCAAGCGCCCAAAAATCATCGGCATCGCCTCGCTTCATTTTTATTCGACAAAGCTTGCCACTGCCCGTGCCTTCTACGCGAAAATTCTAGATCCTGAACTTACTTGCGTCATGTGCGAAGAACACGTCCTGGATCCCTTCACTGTATATCCCTCTATCGGACAGTCGGTGCTATTCACCAAACCAGATGGCGATCCGCCGACCAATCTCCTCGTAGAAATTACTTTCTCCACAGACAACCTCAAGGCAATGCGTAAGTATCTGGAAGCGAACGGAGTCCAGATTCTGCGACCCAGATCGGCCGATGATTCGTCCTTTGCCGTCAACGATCCCGAAGGTCATCGCGTTCGCTTCGTGCAATACCAGGTAATTGTCAGTTCTTCGATCAATCCTAATCCTCATCACATTATTCATGCCGGTTTCATCGTCAAAGATCGCGCCGCGGAAGACAAATTCTACAAAGACATTCTGGGCTTCCGTCCCTACTGGCATGGCGGCATGAAAGACGATGAAACCACTTGGGTGTCTCAACAAGTTCCCGATGGTTCCGATTGGCTCGAATACATGCTCTACGACGATTCCAAAGCCGATAAACATTTCCGCGGAGTGATGAATCATATTGCCCTTGGTGTCAAAGATATCCAAGCCACCAAAACTCAGCTACTTAAGAACGGCGTAACGCTCACCGAAGAACCAAAACTCGGCCGCGATGGCAAATGGCAGCTCAACGTGTACGACCCCGACGAAACCCGTGTCGAATTCATGGAATTCACTCCTTCGCGTCCACCCTGCTGCTCCGACTTCACCGCTCCTCACCCCAAACCATGACTCTTCCTCTCGTTCGTAGCGGCGATTTTATATCGCCATCCCGGCCTCATCCCCGGACTCTCCGCGCTCCTCTGCGCCCTCCGCGTCTCTTTACCCCGAGCTTCGAAGGGTGCGCTAGCGCTCCTCTTCTCCGTGTTCTCTGTGTACTCGGTGCCCTCTGTGTTAATTCTTCTTTTTTCTTCTGCGTGGCGCAAACGCCCACCCGCCCCAAAATCACCGGCATCGCCTCCGTCCGCCTTTACGCTTCCGACCTCCATGCCTCCCGCGCCTTCTACTCAAAAATTCTAGGCTTCGACTCCGCCACTTCCACGTGCCTCGGCGTCACGAATCCCTGCTACGCCGTCAACGGCCGCCAGCGCATCGAACTCCAGCAAATCGCAGGCGGTGCCCCAGACAGTCTCCTCGCCGAAATCGCTTTCGCAACTCCGAGCGTCTCTCAAATGCGCGAATATCTCCTCGCTCACAAAATCGAAGCCAGCCCCATCACCAAAGACGAAACCGGCGCACTTCACTTCACTCTTCACGATCCAGAAGGCCACCCGCTCACTTTCGTCCAGCAAACCAGCGAACGCTTCTACACTCCCGCTGCCCACCAAGTAAGCACACGCATCCTTCACGCCGGTTTCATCGTCAAAGACCCTGAAAAGGAAAATGCGTTTTATCAAGACCTCCTCGGTTTCCGCCTATACTGGAAAGGTGGCTTCAAGGACGACGGTCTCGACTGGTATGAAATTCAAGTTCCCGATGGCGAGGAGTGGGTCGAATATATGCTGAATATTCCGGCCCGTGCCGACAAACGGGAACGCGGCGTGCAGAATCATTTCTCTCTAGGCGTAAAAAACGCCAATAACGCCGCCTCTCATCTTCGCGTAAACGGCGCCACAAAATTTGACGGCCCCGAAGTCGGCCGCGACGGCAAAAACTCTCTCGACATCTACGACCCCGACCTATCCCGCGTCGAAGTCATGGACTACACGCCCACCAATTCTCCTTGCTGCCACTCCTACACCGCAGCCCATCCCAAACCATGACCTGCCCCTGCTCTCGCAGTCGCTTCCGCTGGCTTCGCTCTTTCTGCTCTCTCATTTGCTTGGTTGTTGGTTGCTGCTCCCTTCCCTCGGCAAAAGCCCAGCAACTCGACAAACCTGCCCAGTCCATAGACGAAGAAATCACTTCTTTCTCGATCGCTCCCGATGGCCGCATAGCCTACGGTGTCCGCCGCAATTTCCACACAAAAAAATACGATCTCCAGCACGACGACATTTGGATTCAGGACGCCGGAGGCAAACGCCGCCGCATCCTGGAGGGCAACAAATTTTCCATCAACAAATACGCCGTCTTCGTCAATCGCGACAAAAAATCCGTCGCCAAAGAAAAAGGCAAGCTCGATCCCGACCTCGACCTTAGCGATGCTACCTTTTCCTACACCGTGGACAGCCTTCGCTGGTCTCCCAACGGCCACTATCTTCTCGCGCAGCTTTTCACAACATTTGTCGTGGACGAATCCGGCAAAACACAGGATGAGTTCATGACTCTAGTCATCGATGACAACGGCAAGGAAATCCGCCTCGGTGGCGGCGATCCCCTCATCCACAATGCCGAAGATGCTGTCTTTTTTGTCGACAACGCGACCATCGCTTATCTCACCGAAGCCACCAAGCCGCGCATTCTCTTTTCGTTCAAGTATTCGACCATCGCCACCGGCTCAGGCGGCGCGCTATTCGAAGGGCGCACGTTCCTCTCCGTCGCTCCAATCGCGAAAACAAATACTGCCATCGCCGTCGAACGTGACAAGACTCTCTCCGGCCCGCCCCGCCTGCAGCATCTCGATCTTCTCGCGCAGGAAGACTCCGAAATCGCCACACTCGACGAATACGAAGGCGGCCTCACCGTTTCGCCAAGCGGCAAACTCGCTGCGTATTACATTGATCGAGAAAATGTAGAGGTTCGCGATCTCACAACACCCACGCGAATCGCACGTCTCCGCCTCGGTTCTGGCGTGCTGCAATGGTCGCCCGACGAAACGCGCCTCTTGCTAAAACGCGCACTGGAACGCAAAACCGCCGAACTCATCTGGATTCCCATCCCGCCTCTCGCGACTCCGGCCGCAGGCCACGAAATTCCCGTCGTCCAGCCGGACTTCAATCCTATCTTTCGCGGCAACGTCGTCCGCGACTTCGCTTTCTCTCCCGACGGCCGCTTCCTCGCCATCATCTTCCCTGGCAAACGCAACCTCGACCTCTATTCGCTCAAATAGTTCTCAGCCAATCTCAAACGCCTTTTGCAATTCTCACAATTGCATCCGCACTCTTCCCAATATCCGCAACCGTAGTCGCCCAAGACGACACACTAATCCTCATCGCCGTCTTCCCCTGCCACACCGTTCCTCCGCACCAGCACGTTCCCTCTTCCTGCACGCGCTGAATCACTTCCCGCGTCCTCTCCGCACTCCCAAACGACACCAGCGCCTGATTGATCACCACATCATTCAAAATCTCATATCCCGCCGCCCGCAAACGTTCCGCGAACAATTGCGCCAACTCACAAGTCCGCTCCACCAACTCGCGCACGCCGCTTCGCCCCAGCGACTTCATCGCCGCCCAAATCTCCACCCCTCGCGCCCTCCGCGAGGATTCCGGCACATGATTCGCCGCCTCGCGCAATGCACCGGCTTGCAGATACGCCGCTGACATCGCCATTGACCGCTTCAACGCTAATCCATTGCGTACAATCACCACGCCGCTGTCGTAACTCACGTTCAGCCACTTGTGTGCGTCCAGCGCCCAGGAGTCCGCCAATTCCAATCCGCGCGTCAGCTCCCCGTACTTCGGGGAAACTCGCGCCCACAGTCCAAAAGCGCCGTCCACATGCACCCACGCACCCACGTCTTTCACGCGCTTGCAAATCTCTTCCGCTGGATCAAACGCTCCCGTATTCACGTTCCCCGACTGAATACACACAATGCTCCGAGGGGAAATCTTCGGCAGTTTGTCGGCCCTCATCCGCCCTTGCGAATCCGTCGGCACCCGTGTCACGCGATTTTTTCCCAACCCCACCATGCTCAACGCTTTTTGCATCGAAGCGTGATACTCCTCACCCACAATCACCTCAATCGGCGGCGCACCGAACAATCCATCCTCTTCCACGTTCCATCCCTCGCGCGCCAATAGCATCGAACGTGCTGCAGCCAGTCCAGAGAAATTCGCTGCCGTCGCGCAAGTCACAAATCCTCCATCACAATCCGCCGGCAATCCCAGCGCGTCGCAAATCCATCCCAGGGCTACGTCCTCCAGCTCTGCCGCCACCGGTGACATAACGCGCAAACATGCATTCTGATCCCAAGCCCCCGCCAGCCAATTCGCCGCCATCACCGCCGGCAAACTTCCACCAATCACAAATCCAAAATATCGCCCGCCCGTCGAAGCCGCCGTCGCTGGACTTCCCACTTCGTCCAGCATTTCAATCATGCTTCGCGCATCGCTCGACTCCTCAGGAAGCTTTTCGCGAAACCTCGCCAGCCCCGCCACCGCTTCCGCTGACGGCGCTACTCTCCGCGCGACTACTCCTTCTGCGTATCTCACGCCCTTCTCCGCCGCCAACTCCAATAATTCCCGCATCTCGCTCATCTCGTCTCCTGACCAACGTCTAGCCGCGTCTTTCTTCCACGAATGACCCCGGGTCCACTTTCGTTCCCAAGGCTCCCCGCTTCCGCTTTCTCTCGTGAGTCTCCTCTGTCACCAACCGGCACCGCCTCCTAATCCATCTACCGCCCAGCACCGGAGGTGCGGCACTAATTAGCCCAGCGTAAGGGCTGGGAAGTCGATCCAAAGCAATGCGAGCGCCGTAGGCGCGACACTTCGTGCGCGCAAAAAAATGCCGGCGGGGCCCAATCGCAAGGTACCTCGAATCGCTGCCACCAAAAGAGCCGAATTGTCTTGTGTTCGACTACCCAGGAGGAAGAACTTTCTTGCTTGCCACGGCGCCCTTCAACTGCGCCACTTCCTTCACCGTCAGCGAACGATACTTCCCCGGCTCAACATCCAAAACAATCGGCCCCAATTGCACGCGCTTAATCTTCTCCACATCAAACCCAATCTCTTTAAACATCCGCCGGATCTGCCGGTTGCGCCCCTCAATCAAAACCACTTCATACCAAGGATTCGGCGTGTTCTCCGCCAAACGAATCTTCGCCGGCGAAGTCTTCACTCGCCGCCCGTCTTCCAACGGTATCGAAATCCCACTACGGAGCCGCTGAATATCTTTCTCGCTCGGCCGTCCACTAACTTTCACTAGATACGTCTTCGGCACGTGCGACCCCGCCTTCATCAACAATTGCGCAAGCGCTCCGTCATTCGTAAGCAGCAGCAATCCCTCGCTCCCGTAATCAAGCCGCCCCACCGGATAAACCCGCTCAATATCTTTTGGCAGCAAATCCATCACGGTGGCCCGGCCCTCGGGATCGCTGACCGTAGTCACATAGCCCTTGGGTTTATTCAGCAAAAAATACAAAAGCCGCTGCCTCATCCGCAGCGGCTTGCCATCAACAACAATTTCATCTTGTTCAAGATCGGCCTTCGTGCCCAACTCGGTGACCACACTTCCATTCACCGTCACGCGTCCGGCCGCAATAATCTCTTCGGCCTTCCGCCGCGAAGCAACCCCCGCGCCCGCCAGTATTTTTTGCAGTCTTTCGGTAGGCATCGTCGAAGCGGTCTCACTAATGGGTGTTAGGCAAGATTCAAGGGCCTGTCATCCTGAAGGCATCCAAGAAGGTGCCCGAAGGACCTCAACCGAAAATGCTTGGCACAAAGTAAATAAAGGCTCGCGCTCCCGGCTACCGGCGCTTCCTAGAAATCACTCTTTCCTTCGGCACGACGCCTATCAACGCCTCCGCATCCTTCTTTTCCAACATCTTGTATCGTCCCTGCGGGATTCCCTCCACAGTCAGCGGACCCAGCGCAATCCGCTTCACTTTCTCCAGAGGATGCCGCTCCTTGAACAACACAATTCGCAACGCCTCCAGTTTCGAGTCGCGCATTTTCACTTCGTACCAATAATTCGCCGCATGACCCCGGCTCGCCCCTGGCTGCCGCAGCGTCTTCATCTTCAAGCCGGTCTCTTTGCTCAAGCGGTCCAAATCCGCCATCGTAAGCATGCCCTTCACTTTCACGTAATACGTTTGCTCCAGGTCGCCCCACTTTTTCAGCAGCGTTGCCGCGAGGTCGCCGTCATTCGTCATGAACACCAATCCCGAACTCGCGTACTCCAGATTTCCTACGGGATACACACGGGCGGGAAATCCCCGCAACAAATTTCGCAGCGTTTTGCGCCCTTCCGGATCAGCCAGCGTGGACATCACTTCCGGTGGCTTGTTCACCAGCAAATAGACGCGCCGCTCTTCCGCTTCCACCGCGCGCCCCGCCACCTCAACGCGATCTTTGTCCGCATCCGCCTTGGTCCCAAGTTCGGTCACTACGCGTCCGTTCACGCGCACCTGTCCGCTCAAGATCAATTGTTCCGCGTGCCGCCGCGAAGCAATCCCCGCCCGCGCAATTATCTTCTGCAATCTCTCTTGCATTTTCTAATGGCCACCCGTCTAGGCCGTCATTTCGACCGGAGTCTGCGGAGGGAGAAGTCTCTCTTCGATTTGGTCGGCTCTCTGCGCATTCTCTGCGCACTCTGCGTTATCTTTATTCTTATTCCCCGGCAGTGGCGCCTTCCGCCTTCGGAGGCTCTTCGTCCAGCTCACCCGCTGGCATGCCTTCATTCGTCGCCGCAACTTCTTCCTCAATCAATTCTTTTTCTGCTGCAGCGTCTTCCGGCGGCGGCAAATTTTCCAGCGTGTCCGCCGAAGGTGCGTTCATCATTTCATCTTCCGTCTGCATTCCCGCAGCGACGCCCACATCGCTCCCCAGCGCCTCACGCGCCAGCGCCTCAAATTCTTTCAAGCTCGGCAACTCGTCCAAATCACTCAACCCAAATCGCATCAAGAATTCTTTCGACGACTTGTACAAGATCGGCCGCCCCATCACTTCCTTGCGGCCCGCCGTCGTAATCAATCTTCGGTCAAGTAATGTAGAAATTACGCCCGCGCTGTTCACGCCGCGAATCTCGGAAATTTCCGGTGCCGTCACCGGCTGCTTATAAGCAATCACCGCGAGCGTTTCGAGTGCAGGCATGGAAAGCCGTAAGGGAGGCCGTAAACTCTTGATGAATCGCCGCACCACATCATGATGCTGCGGCTTCGTGTACATCTTGTAGCCGCCCGCCACCGCGCGAATTTCAATCCCACGCTCTTCAGCGGCGTAACTCGCCACCAGCTCATCGAGCGCCGCCTGCACCACCAATTTTTCTTCACCGAGCGCGCTCGCAAGCTGCTCGATCGTTGCAGGCTCATCCGCCGCGTAAACAATCGCTTCCAGTGCCGCTTTTCTCTCTTCGTTCGTCATAGTTTCGTTTACCAGCTTTGCCGACTTCCCCGAACTTGTCATCCTGAGGGCATCCAAGAAGATGCCCGAAGGACCTCAACGTAAACTTCAACCCAGTCGTGAAGCTCTATTGGTACTCGGCATCAATCTGCTTCAATTCGCCCTTTTCATCAAAAACGGAATCGAACGCCTTATTCTTGCGCAACAAAATGTCCCCAAACTGTTTTTCCTGCACCATCGCCACCGCTTGCAGCTTCACCATTTCGAGCACGGCCAGAAACGCAACAATCATCGCGTGTCGCGAAGGGCAAGCCTCGAAAAACTGAATCAGGTTCACGCTCGAATCTTCACTCGCCAAAATCTGCGATCGCAGTTGCGCGATCATCTGGGCAACGGTGAATTGTTCGTGTTGTAGCTCGATGCGCGCCACTTCCTTGCGCCGCTCGAGCACCTGCTGGAACACTTTCACCAAATCCACAAGCGAAACGACGAGCTCGCCTTCCGTGCCTTCGTCGTTGTAAAGAGACTTGTCCGGCTTCGACCAGACGTTCTCTTCAATCTGCTGCTTCTGATACAAAAGCTGTGCCGCGTTCTTGAATTTCTCGTGTTCGATCAGCCGCTGCACCAATTCTTCGCGCGGATCTTCCGGCTCGCCTTCCGCAGACGCTAGCGGGTCCGGTGGCAGCAGCATTTTGCTTTTGATGTAAATCAGCGACGCCGCCATGTAAATGAATTCGGCCGAAACATCCACGTTCAACTCTTCCAGTTTGTGCAGGTAATCCAGATATTGCGACGTGATTTTGGAAATCTGGATGTCGTGAATATTCATCTTCTGCTGCTTGATCAAATCAAGCAGCAGGTCCAGCGGCCCCTCATAGAGCGGAATCTGTATTTTGTACGGCGTCGCCATTCGTTGCTCGTCCACTCCATCTTGCTCGTGTAGGGGCACGATACATCGTGCCCCTACGGGTGCCACGCTACTTGGGCTTGCGCAATGCCCTCAATTGCCCGCAATCTCCGCCCGCTTCTTCTCCCACCCAAACACCGCCTCGCGCAGGCGCCCCATCGTCTTCTGCGCTTCCTCGCGTGCCTTTTTCGACCCTTCGTCAATCACATCCAGCACGCGCTTCGGATGCTTCTCATACTCCAGCCGACGCTCGCGCACCGGCGCAATCCATTCGATCAAGTGGTCGGCCATTTTCGTCTTGCACTCGATACACCCGATTCCCGCCGTGCGGCACCCTTGCGCCGCCCATTCCAGTGTCGAGGGGGACGAGAACAGTTTATGCCAATCATAGACCGGACACACGTCCGGATTTCCCGGATCCGTCCGCCGCTTCCGAGCCGGGTCCGTCACCATCACTTTCGTCTTCTTCCGAATCTCCTCATCGCTCTCACTCAACGTAATCGCATTCCCATAACTCTTCGACATCTTCCGGCCGTCAAGACCGGGAATCCTAGGTGTTTGCGTTAACATCACGCCCGGTTCGGTTAGGAGCTGCGCACAAGTGAAGAAATGAGAGTCCTCCCTCATCCTCTCCACGAAATTTTCAAAGCCGATCTCGCGGGCAAGTGAACGGGCACTCTGAGCGATTTCGACCGCGATGCCGAACCCTTTTGTAATTCCAATGGAAGAGGGAGTCGCTGGCAAATTTCCAATCCCCAGATTGGATTTGATACTTTTCAACCGATCCTTGTTGGAAAGCTCGCCGATCTTCGGGTCAACTGAAAACCCAAAATTGAAGTTGAAGCGCCGAACGATTTCGCGAGAGAGTTCGACATGGGAAACCTGATCTTCACCCACAGGGACAAAGAGCGGCGTGCCTTCCTGCGAATAAATCACAATATCGGCAGTTTGCAGGCACGGATAGCCAAGAAAGCCGTAAGTATGCAGGTCCTTGTCCTTCACATTCTCAAACGCTTCTTTGTAGGTAGGAACGCGTTCGAGCCAACTGAGCGGCGTCACCATCGAGAGCAGCAAATGCAATTCGGAGTGCTCTGGGATCAGCGACTGCTGAAAGATGACTGATTTCTGCGGATCAAGCCCCGCCGCAAGATAATCCGTAACAATCTCAATCGTATTCTGTGCAACCGCCGAAGTATCCGCGTAATCGCTCGTCAGAGCATGCCAATCCGCAATGAAGTAGAAGCAGTCATACTCCGGATCATTTTGCAGCCGCACCCAATTCTGCAACGCCCCAAAGTAATGCCCAATGTGCAGCTTCCCCGTCGGCCGCATCCCGCTGACGACGCGTTTTTTCTTCGACGCCTCTCCCAATGCTTGCTCCTCAGTTCGTATTCTCGACGCGAATTTCTACTGGGCAGCCTTCCGCTGCAAGTTCGTGAATTAGTTTCACAAAATCTTCGAGCGTCGCTTTTGCGGGAGGACCAATCCCTTGACTATTTCGGACAACCAAGCAATATGGCACTTCAATGTCGTTAATCTGCCCCGACGCAATACTGTCTCGCAGCGCGTCGTAGTTTCTGGCGTGCCTTTCGGGGGCACCGACCACGCGGAAGAACGAGTCGTAAACGTCGTCCCTCGTATTCCAGGTAAACGCATCGAGAACAAGCTCTCTTATAGTCGCGCTGCTCGCGTGGCTCACTTCAGTAAATCTCTCGCGATAATCATCCGCTGCACTTCACTGGTGCCTTCATAAATCGTAATCACGCGAGCGTCGCGGTACATCCGTTCCACATCCGTCTCGCGCGAGTATCCAAGGCTCCCATGAATCTGCACAGCCTTATAAGCCACGCGATTCGCCATTTCGCTAGCGTACAGTTTTGCCTTCGACGCCGCGGAACCCATTGCCTTTCCGGAATCTTTTAGCCACGCCGCATAGTAAAGCAAACCGCGCGCCGCTTCGATCTCCATCTGCATGTCCGCAAGCATCCACTGAATCGCCTGAAATTCGCCGATGGATTTTCCGAAGGCGCGGCGCTGCTTGGCATATTTGATCGAATCATCGAGCGCGCCCTGCGCCAGCCCCACTGCCTGCGCAGCGATGCCGATACGCCCGCCATCGAGCGCGCTCAACGCAATTTTCAATCCTTGCCCTTCTTCGCCCAAACGATTCTCTGCCGGAATTTCGCACTCGTTCAAAAGAATTTCGACTGACGGCGATGACCGCTGCCCCATCTTGTCTTCGTGCCGCCCAATTTTGAATCCTTTGAATGTCGGCTCAACGAGAAACGCAGTGATTCCCTTCCCACCCGCCGCAGGATCGGTCTTCGCAAAAACAATATACACACCGGCGTCGCTTCCGTTCGTCACCCAAGTCTTCGCGCCAGAGAGCTTGTAGCCGGCGCCAGAATGCGTCGCCGTCGCCTGAATCCCCGCCGCATCCGAACCCGCGGCAGCCTCAGTCAAACAAAACGAGCCAAGAATTTCCCCGCTCGCGAGCCGCTTTAGATATTTTTTCTTCTGCGCGTCCGAACCAAATTGCAGCAGCGGCGCCTGCACCGCCGAATTCGTCACGCCAAGCGCCGTGGACATCGCCGTGTACACGCGCGAAACCTCTTCCAGCATCAACACATACGAAACCGTGTCCAGCCCCGGCCCGCCCCAATCTTCCGGCACGAGCATGCCGCAGCAACCCATCTCTCCCAACTTCTTGATGATTTCGAGAGGAAACTTCTCTTCGCGCTCCAACTCTTTGACGAGTGGCCGAACTTCCGTCTCCATGAATTGCCGGACGGTGTCGCGAATCAGTTTTTGGTGGTCCTTAAGCGAAAAATCCATCGTGTCAGACTAGAAGCACAGCTAATGCTATCACAGCACTTAAAGCTTACCGATTGAGAGAACAGCTCAGTAGGAAACTTTTTTAAAGTGCTTGAACAGCGCCAATGTGATTCCAAAGTCGTACCCCGCTTCAAACAAGGACCATATCCATCGTACTTTGAAGCCGCGCTCCATGGTTATGCGTCTGGATACGAACATCTTGATGAGATAAGTCGGGATAGACAAAGAGAAGCAATAAACATTCCGAAGAAAAAGAAGACCGGTGTAGCCAGAGAAAAGAGCGGCTTCTTGCTCACCATGAGGATTAAGAAACCAAAAAGGAAGAAAAAAAAATGGCATTCTTCGCGTGCTCTGCTTTCGAGTCGTAATCTAGCTTCCCCAAGAATTCAGTGAGGTCAGCTGGCCGTTCGCCGCTGTCGGAAGATTCAGAGTTCATCTTGCTATTCATAGCTTAAATAACTCGCGCAAGCGTTTGGTTTGCTGGCGGCTGACGGGGACTTCGGTTTGTTTTTTGTCGTTCATTTTGAGCATGTAGCTGGATTTGAACCAGGGCACGACTTCCTTGATGTGGTGAATGTTGACGAGGTAGGAGCGGTGCGGACGCCAGAAAGAGTCAGCGTCGAGCGCGGCGTGCATCTCTTCGAGCGTGCGGTAATTGGAGGTGCCGTCAGCTTCACGCGCGCAAACCGTAATCAGTCCGTCCGCGATTGTCGCGAAAACAAGATCTTCCGCATCCACGAGAAGCAGCCGTTGCTGCGACTTCACCAGCAGCTTGACCGGCGCAGAGGCAACCTGTTTCGCATTGCCAAGCTGACTGACTAGCCTTTCAAGGCGCTCCGCCGGGCTCGTGTCCGCTTCCATTTCTCGGCGTGCACGCGCGATTGCTTTCGCGATGCGCGACTTGTCGAATGGTTTTAATACGTAGTCCACCGCGTTTACGTCGAACGCTTGCACCGCGTAATGATCGAATGCCGTGGCGAAAACGACGTGCGGGACGCGAGCTTTGCGCTCGACCAGTTTTTTCAGAACGCCAAAGCCGTCGAGCCCCGGCATCTGCACGTCTAGAAAAACCAGGTCGGGCGAATGTTCTTTAATCAAGTTCACAGCCTCAAGGCCATTCTTCCCCTGGCCTACCAAGTTGATTTCTGGAAATGCTTTCAGCAAGAACGCGAGTTCGTCACGGGCGGGTTTTTCGTCGTCAACGATGAGCGTATTGATGGGCATGGGAACGTAACGTCAGTATAGGCGCGATTCAGATGGGGTGGCAATTCCTGCGAGTTCCATTACACTGGCAAACGAAGATCAAATTAGGGAGCATCCATGGCCAGCAAGAGCGCCGCACCAGCAAAGAAAACCGCTCAAATTTTGAGCAGCGAAATGATTTATCAGGGTCCCGTCTTCGGGTTGCGCCGCGATGAAGTAATTGAACCGTCCGGCCTGCGCACGAAGCGCGAAGTCATCACGCATCCCGGCTCGGTAGTAGTCCTTCCAGTACTGCCCGACGGCCGCATCGTGATGATCCAGCAATATCGCCACGCGACCCGACAGTATCTATGGGAGCTCGTTGCGGGAAGAATGGAGCCAGGGGAAGATCCAAAGGAAGCTGCGGCACGTGAACTCGCGGAAGAGACGGGCTACCGCGCAAAAAGGCTTCGCGTTTTCCTGGAAGTGTTTCCGACGCCAGGTTTTCTAGAGGAAAAAATGTTCCTCTTGCTCGCGGAGGACGTGAAACCGGGCCCTGCATCGCCCGAAGACGACGAGAAAATCGTTTCAGCGGTGTACTCACCCAAAAAACTGGAACAAATGATTCATTCGGGAAAACTGCACGACGCAAAGTCCATCGCCGGATTGCTGTACTACTTTAGATTTATCGTCTAACGGTTTAATCCTCGCACAAATCGTCAATTGAATCGATTTTATGCACATTTTAACCTTACATAATTCTTATGACGTTGATAGAGTTCTATTGACTCACTGACTTGTTCTGGTACACTCCGCGCAATCCAATCGCAACACGGCGAACTTGGGCAGCTCTGCGCCGTGTAGTGAAACAATTGAATCTCACGTCAGGAGGCAGACCGAGGTGCTGGGAAACGTGAAATGGTTTAACAACTCGAAAGGATATGGTTTCATCGGGCGGGAAGATGGTCCTGATGTTTTTGTCCATTACTCCGCCATTGTCGGTGACGGCTACCGGACGTTGCAGGAAGGCGATCCGGTCGAATTCGAGATTGTGCAGGGACCAAAGGGGCCGCAGGCAGCAAACGTACAAAAAGCAGGGTGAGTGAGCAGTACAGCAATCATACGGCCGGCAGGGAACGCCCCCTTGCCGGCCATTTTTTTGCACCAGTGACTCCTGTAAACCGGCTTCCACTCCGGCGAAATTCCCACTTATAATCGGCGCATGGACAACAAACAGATAGCGCGCATCCTGCGGGAGACCGCCCAGCTTCTAGAAATTGACGGCGCCATCATCGGCCGCTATCGAAGTTACGAGAAAGCTGCTGAGCTGATCGATTCCCTGCCGGAGTCCATCGAGCAACTCGTCAAGGAGCCAGAGAAGCTCAAGGAATTGCCTGGCATCGGCGACCGCATGGTGGAGCATCTCGAAGAAATCGTCAAAACCGGCGACTATGCCCTGCGCAAGAAACTTCTGAAGAAATATCCGGCCACGATTCTGGACATTCTACAATTGCAATCGCTTGGACCGAAAAAGGTGGCGCTGCTTTTCAAAAAATTCAAGACGAGTACGGTCGAGGACGTCGAGAAGATCGCCAAGGAAGGCAGACTGCGGTCGCTCGAAGGTTTTGGTGAAAAAAGCGAGCAGAATATTCTGAAGGCCGTGGAAGTCTTCAAGAAATCGACAGGCAGATTCCTACTAAGCACGGCCGAGGAGGCGGCGACGGCCATCACTGCGCACATCAAGAAAGCAGGAAAAATCGCGGAGAGCGTCACGCCGGCGGGTTCTCTGCGGCGCGGCAAGGAAACAGTAGGCGATTTGGACTTACTCGTCACTCTCGCGGAGGGATTCACCGCTCAGAAACACGTGGATGTGCTGGCCGAGCACATCCTCAAATATCCCGGAATTGATCAGACGCTGGCACACGGCGAAAACAAAGTCAGCTTCACGCTTGAAAACGGCCTGCAGGTGGATGTGCGCATGCTCGAAAGGGAAAATTTCGGCGCCGCCCTGCTCTACTTTACGGGCTCAAAGGAACACAACGTCGCGTTGCGCGGCCGCGCGAACGACATGGGCTACACGCTAAACGAATATGTGCTCGCGACCCTCAAAGCCGAGAAACGTGTGGCCGGAAGGACCGAGGAGGAAATTTACGCTAAGCTGAAACTCGATTACATCCCGCCCGAAATGCGGGAAAACACTGGCGAAATCGCCGCCGCGGAAAAACGCGCGCTGCCAAAGCTCATTGAACTGAAAGACATCAAGGGCGACTTGCAGATGCATACGACCGCGAGCGACGGCAAAAACTCCATCGAGGAAATGGCCGAAGCTGCTCGAGCGCTGGGCCACGAATACATTGCGATTACCGACCACTCGAAAGCCGTCACTGTGGCAAATGGGCTGGACGAAAAGCGCTTGGAAGCCCACATCAAGAAGCTGCACGCCGCAAACGACAAGAAGCTTGGCATTCATGTCCTAGCCGGGTCCGAAGTAGACATCATGAAAGACGGCTCGCTCGATTATTCCGACGAAACCCTCGCGCAGCTTGACGTCGTCGTTTGCTCGATCCATTCCTACTTCAATCTCGATCGCGCTGCGATGACCGAGCGGATACTCGCCGCGATTGAAAACCCGTACACCCAAATCATTGGGCATCCGACTGGCCGGCTCTTATTACGCCGTGATCCCCTGGATTACGACATGGAAAAAATCCTCGACGCTTGCGCCAAGCACGGCGTGGCAATGGAGTGCAACTCCTATCCCGACCGCCTGGACCTGAAGGATGTCCAACTGCGCATGTGCAAGGAGCGAGGCGTAAAGGTCGTGATTTCCACTGACTCTCACGTCGCGTCGAACTTGGCTTTTATCCACTACGGCGTGACCACGGCCCGCCGGGCTTGGCTCACCAAGGCCGACGTTATTAACACCTTGCCCGTCAAAGGCTTCCTGGAAGCTTTGCGGCCTAAACCAGGAGCGAGCCGCAAGAAGCAGGTCGCAAGAGCTCGCTAACCCTCGCGCCCACTCTATGACCAGATTACGGGAACATTTCTTCTGCCCAGCTCGTACCTTACGAAAGACAGGGCCCAGTTTGTCCTATTGCAGGGCCCGGGCGAGGATAAACCGATGAAAAATCCGTTCTTACGGGTACTCCGGGTGGCAGTTCCCTTTTCGGCGGCTGCGCTACTGGCGGCAGCACTGTTTGCCCCGGCGGCAAGCGCTGAGGAGTGGACGAAATCCTACACCGTCTCGGGGCGGGCCAATGTTCATCTGGATACGAACGACGGAAGTGTGCGCGTGACCACAAGCGACACAAAGCAAGTGGAACTGCGAGTGATCTACAACGGATACACGCTCGACAAGAACTTGAAAATTGATTCACGGCAAGACGGCGATCACGTGGAGCTGAGTGCACGCGAGACCATGCACTGGAATTGGGGCATCCACGTTAGCAGAGGCTTGCGGCTCGAGGTTCGCATGCCAAGGAATGCTGATTTGAGCGTGGACAGCGGCGACGGCTCCGTCGAAGCGCAAGCCGTGAACGGCAATGTGGACATTCACACCGGTGATGGCCACATCAAGGTCGAAGGCGCGAAGGGCCAGATCAAATTGCGTACTGGAGACGGCAGCATTGAAGGCCGCGATCTCGACGGAAAAATCGAAGCCGATTCCGGCGACGGGCACATCACTCTGGACGGGCGCTTTGATACGTTGAACATTCGCACGGGCGACGGCAGCATCAATGCCCACGCGCAGCCCGGCTCGAAGGTGCTGTCTGCTTGGACCATCCGCACTGGTGATGGCAGCGTGGATCTGACCGTGCCGACCGACCTCAACGCCAACATTGACGCGAGCACGAATGATGGCCGCATCAGTCTCGGCATTCCCATCACGGTGGAAGGCCAGTTCAGTAATTCCCAGATTCACGGAAAAATGAACGGCGGCGGCCAGCCTGTAACCATTCACACGGGAGACGGGTCCATTCGTTTGAGCCGTTCGTAAAGAAGCCTGAAGAATCCTCAGTCTTATGCCCCGAAGAAGGTTCATCTTCTTCGGGGTTTTGCTTATTACTTCAGCTTGCTTGCGGAATCTAATGACTGTGTGCAAGAAATTGGACACAGTGGAAGCCAGGTTCCACACCTACGAGGCTCTCGATCATTGAAAACAGAGGACTTACCTCTGGCATGACGCGTGCCATTAGGAAAGGTGTTTGGCGGAGGGTTCTGTGATTGTTTATGTTCTGCTTTTCGCGGTAGTTTGTCTGGTGGCCTTCACCTTGGCAAGTTCAATTCTTTCATCGCAGAAGCGCCGGTCGTAAATTTGATTCCCTGTGTGCCTTAGGCTTCCCATTGGAGGGCGCACAACCTCATTCCTTACTGCTGAAGCCCCACACGCCGCACAAGGTCCTGCCAACACTGTGATCAATGGCGTCCTGATGGACCACGACTGGACGTCCGCCAGTGGAACCTATTACGTCAACGCGAATTGCACGGGCACAATGGTTGTTGTCACCCCCAACAGTCGCGTTCCGCTGTCTTTGGGGTTGGTTATCGTCAAAGATGGTAAGGAAGTTCGTACTGTGCTGGACGCAAATGCAGTCTCTGGCAAATTCACCAAGGTTGACTAATCGCCGCCAGATGCAGATTGTGCCCATCGCAAGGTTGTCTGTCTAACGTATCGCGTGCCGAGATGCTTCTCAGCAATGAGTGCGTCCCGGCATCGCGCGTTGAACTTTGCCAAATTTGCTGGTCGAAACGCTTCTGCTGCTCCTTCCGCATTTGCAACAGCGCTTCCCTTTGCGCGATACTGCTTGTTTGCTTGAATATGAATTTCGGGTGGTGTACCCGCTGCACTAATCTGTAAAATTCAAAAGAAAACGGCCGCCGTGCGGCCGCTTGCTTGAGGGAGCAGAATGGAAAAGCCCGCGAAGATTGCGCCTGCCAAAGGGAAACTCGGAGTGCTATTGCCGGGAATGGGTGCGGTAAGCACAACGTTTATGGCGGGCGTGGAGTTGGTCCGCAAAGGCAAAGCGCAGCCGGTGGGCTCGCTCACACAGATGGGGACTGTTCGGCTCGGGAAACGTACAGATGGAAAATCGCCGCTGATCAAGAAATTCGTGCCACTCGCGGACCTGAACGATCTCGTTTTCGGCGGTTGGGATCTGTTCAAGGACGATGCTTACCAGGCCGCCGCAAAGGCTGGCGTGTTGAACTACCAGGACCTCGCAAAAGTAAAACCCTTCCTGAAGACGATTAAGCCGATGAAGGCCGCCTTCGACCGCGAGTATGTAAAGCGCCTGGACGGCACGTATGTGAAGAAAGCGAAAAACAAGTACGAGCTGGCGCTGCAAATCAAGGAAGACATCGAGAATTTCCGCAAGACGAAGAAAGTTTCGCGGCTCGTGACTTGCTGGTGCGCCTCAACAGAAATCTTCATTAAGCCGGAAGAGGTGCACTCGACACCGGAGAAGCTCGTCGAAGGCATGAAGAAGAACGATCCAGCGATCGCGCCTTCCATGCTCTATGCGTGGGCGTCGGTTACAAGCGGAGTTCCCTTCGCGAACGGGGCGCCAAATCTGACGGTGGACATCCCGGCAATTCAAAAGCTTGCGCTCGATCACAGCGTGGCAATTTCTGGTAAAGATTTCAAGACCGGGCAAACGCTGATGAAGACGGTCCTCGCGCCTGCGTTCAAGGCGCGCATGCTCGGCTTGGATGGCTGGTATTCAACCAACATTCTCGGTAACCGCGACGGCGAAGTTCTGGACGATCCCGGCTCGTTCAAGACCAAAGAAGAATCAAAGCTTGGCGCGCTTGAATATATTTTGCAGCCGCAGCTTTATCCCGACCTCTACAGCAAGATGTATCACAAGGTTCGCATCAACTACTATCCGCCGCGTGGCGACAACAAAGAGGGATGGGACAACATTGATATCTTCGGCTGGCTTCGCTACCCGATGCAGATCAAAGTGGATTTCCTCTGCCGCGATTCCATTCTTGCCGCGCCAATCGTTTTGGACCTGGTGATGTTTATGGATCTGGCGCAACGCGCTGGCTTCCGCGGCATTCAGGAGTGGTTGAGCTTCTACTTCAAATCACCGATGACGGGCGAGGGACTGTATCCAGAGCACGATCTCTTCATTCAATCCATGAAACTGAAGAATACTTTGCGTTGGATGATGGGCGAAGAGCTGATCACCCACCTCGGTCAGGAATACTACGACTAATTCGCTTACGGCCGCTGGCCGAAGTGAATGGCAACGTCCATCGTCGCGTCGTGCTCCGCAGGAGCGTATCGCCACTGCTTCACTGCGCGAGTGGCGGCTTCCACAAGTACGGCGTTCCCGCCAAGCGTCTGAATATCCTTCACCGTGCCATCCGGCTTAACGGTAACGCGGAGACGAACGGTGCCGCCAATGCCTTTGTCACGCAAAACTGACGGATATTCCGGCTCGACCTTCTTGACGATCTTGCGCTCGGTATCTTGCGAGGAAACAACGCCCGACCCGATTACGAAGACCGAGATCAAGCATGCTATCTGCGCTAATCTGCGCCTTCCGGCGGAACTCTTCATGAAGCACGACCAATCACCTAGAGTGGCAAGACAGCAGGAGGGAGGTCCCACAACGCTTGCTTTAGCGTTAAAGGAGCATGGAAAGGGCCACGCGGGCGCAAATCTTGGTGAGTGTTCCAAACGTGGCAATCAATAGCGGCCCAGAACAAGCGCTTTTATTTCAGCAGGTTACGGGAACACTTTCCACAACTGCGCCACGGATTCGATATTTTAGAGGTGTCGCGCTTTCACAACTGTTTCAACTGTGCCGGCGAAGCGGTCTCACCATGAGAAGCAACGGGCTCCATGAGACTTTCTTCCCCGCCGCTAGGGCTGGCCGGCCTTCGCCGTTTTAGCTTCCACAGCGTCAAAAACGCGCGTCGTATAGACGAGGGCCGCGCCTGCGTTCAAAGCAACAGCTACTCCCAGCGCCTCCGCGATCTCCCCGCGCGTGGCGCCGGCTTTGAGCGCCGCCTCTGTGTGCACGACGATGCAACCGTCGCAATGCGTCGTGACCGCGACCGCCAGCGAAATCAACTCACGCGTTTTCGCCCCGAGCAAGGAAGTACCGGCGTTGGCCTTGGAGAGCATCTGGTAGCCACGCACAGTGTCCGGCGACAACTTCATCACCCCGGCCATTCCCGCACCAACTTGTCTGTGGTATTCGTTCCAATCCATCATCATACATGTATCTCCTTTTTTGAAAACCCCGCACCCTTCTAACCGCCGTACTTTCTAACACAAAAAATGCAGCGCAGAAAATTCGCGCCGAATTTTTCTTGCTGTAGTCCTTATGGTATCGTTTCAAGTTCGGTCGCGTGCGCCGAGGCAATATGGCTGGCGCGAACCAGTTGCTCTCTAACCCCGGGAGAATGGACACATGAAAGGTGTTTATAACGGAGTTTCCGTTCCGGCAGAAGGGCGCGCCATCGGATACGCCAACGGCGAACTGCAGGTGCCGGACTCGCCCGTAATTCCGTTCATCGAAGGCGACGGCACCGGGCGTGATATCTGGAAGGCTTCGCGCCGCGTATTTGATGCGGCCGTCGAGCATGCCTATGGCGGCAAGCGAAAAGTTGCGTGGTTTGAAGTTTTCGCCGGCGAGAAAGCGTTCAACACATTCAAGGAATGGCTGCCCAACGATACGGTTGACGCCATCCGCGATTTTCGCATCGCTATCAAAGGTCCGCTGACCACTCCCGTGGGGGGCGGTATTCGTTCGTTGAATGTGGCGTTGCGCCAAATTCTGGATTTGTACTCCTGCGAGCGCCCCGTTCGTTATTTCCAGGGCGTTCCCTCTCCTGTTAAGCAGCCTGAAAAATTGGACGTGGTGATCTTCCGAGAGAACACGGAAGACGTATATATCGGCATCGAATGGAAGAGCGGTTCACCCGAAGCGAAGAAGCTTCTGGAATTTCTGAACAACGACATGCTGAAAGACGGCAAGAAACAGATTCGGTGGGATTCCGGCGTCGGTATTAAACCGATCTCTCCGACCGGAACGAAGCGGCTCGTGCGCCGGGCAATCAAATATGCGTTGAAGCACAAGCGCAAGAGCGTCACGCTCGTCCACAAGGGGAATATTCAGAAATTTACGGAGGGCGGATTCCGCGATTGGGGCTACGACCTTGCGCGCGAAGAGTTCCGCGCGGATACCGTAACCGAGCGCGAAAGCTGGATATTAGACAATCTCGACAAGAATGCTGGCCTTACTGTCGAACAAAATGCGGCCATGATTGAGCCTGGACTCGAGCAAGCCGTGGACACCTTCAAGAAATCCGTCTACGACGAGGTCAAACAGACCATCGACGCGATTTACGCAACCCACGGCAAAGGCCAGTGGAAGCGGAAGCTCATGATCAACGACCGCATCGCGGACTCGGTCTTCCAGCAAGTCCTGATGCGCGCGGATGAATACAGCGTGCTCGCGACTTCCAACCTGAATGGCGATTACCTTTCGGACGCTTGCGCAGCGCAAGTTGGCGGCCTCGGCATGGCTCCCGGCTCCAACATCGGTGACGGCTTTGGCGTTTTTGAAGCGACGCACGGCACCGCGCCCAAGTACGCGGATAAAGACGTGATCAATCCGAGCTCCGTGATGCTATCCGGCGCGATGATGTTTGAGTTTCTGGGCTGGACAGAAGCCGCGCAGCTCATTGAAGACGGCATAGCGCGGACGATTCAGCAGAAGAAAGTGACGTATGACCTCGAACGCCTCATGCCTGGCGCAACGAAGCTCGGCACGTCTGCGTTCGCGGGCGCGATTATCGAAAACATGAAGGGCATGGCAGTCGGCAAATAACAGCCAGAAAAAACTAAGGACTCAAACCACAACCATGAGCAGAAAAAAAGTGACGGTAGTCGGCGGCGGATTTGTAGGCTCCACAACGGCGCAGCGCATCGCGGACATGGAGCTCGCTGACGTTGTGCTGACGGATATTCTCGATGGCCCGCCCGCCGGTAAAGCGCTGGATATGATGGAAACTGCGCCAATTACCTGCACGGACGTCAATGCGATTGGCATTTCCACCGCGAACGGTGATTACTCCGCCACGGCGGGGAGCGACGTAGTGGTCATCACCGCCGGTTTTCCGCGCAAACCCGGCATGAGCCGCGACGATTTGCTGAAAGCAAACTACGACGTAGTGAAAGCGGTCGTCGAGCAAATCGTGAAGCACTCCCCGAACTGCATCATCATCGTGGTGACGAATCCGCTTGACGCGATGGCGCAAGCTGCGTTCAAAGTCAGCGGCTTCCCGAAAAATCGCGTGCTCGGCATGGCGGGCGTTCTCGATTCAGCGCGCATGAGCGCGTTCGTAGCGATGGAATGCAAAGTCAGCGTTGAGAACGTGCATTCTTTCGTTCTCGGCGGACACGGCGATGACATGGTGCCTCTGCCCCGTTATTCGACTGTGGCAGGCATTCCCCTGCCGGATTTGCTGCCAAAGGAACGTATTGACGCGATCGTGGAGCGCACACGCAAAGGCGGCGCGGAGATTGTGAACCTGCTGAAGACTGGTTCGGCGTATTACGCGCCTTCGGCGGCGGCAGTCGAAATGGTCGAAGCCATTTTGAAAGACAAAAAGAAGATTCTTCCCTGCGCGGTCTATCTCGAAGGGGAATACGGCATCGAAGGGCTATTCGTCGGAGTGCCGGTGAAACTCGGCGAAAAAGGTGTCGAAGAAATCATTCAGATCAAACTCACGCCGGAAGAAAATGCAGCCTTGCAAAAATCAGCAGGTTCCGTAAAAGAACTCGTAGCCGTACTCGGACTGTAATTCTCAGAAACTCAATCTCCATTTGAAAGGCAGGCGCAGATCAGATTCTGCGCCTGCCTTTCCGGTAGTTATTACTCCATTCCCTTGACGTCATTAGAACGGCAGGCGTATGCTCAATGCCTCTTCCGCTTCCTGGCCGAGGAGTTGGCCAGCCACCGAGTCAATCAGAAGTTCTAGCCGACAGATGAAAGAATAAGGAGCAGCCGTATGCCAAGTAATGAACATCCATTCATTGAATCTGCATCTGGAAAGATAACCGATTTACGCGCCGCGAAGTTGGAGCTTGCAAACCGCTATATTCACGGGCGAAAGGCCGAACTCGCCAGACGATCTGGGATCCAATTGTCCGCGTCGGCGCGAGCCTTCTCGGTAGCCATCAGTCCCAATCCTCTTCAAAACGTAGTCGGTGTCGGGATTGGAGAAAAAATCAGTGAGGGCAAGCAGACCGGTACGCTTGCGGTGAAGTTGTTTGTACGCATGAAGTACCCGCAAGGGGAATTGAACGGAAACCTCGCGCTGCCGAAGGAGATCAACGGGGTCCCAACGGATATTGAGGAAGCCGGAACGTTTCGCCGCTTTCAAACTGCGGCCGCACGCAAACTTACAGGCATGCCTAACCCACGCACCAAAATGCGCCCTGCGCATCCAGGCTGCTCAATTGGATTTCAGGATCCCAGAAACCAATTCGTAATGGCGGGGACTTTCGGAGCCGTGGTGAAAGACAAGTCAGGGACCTACATCCTGAGCAACAACCACGTCCTGGCCGACGAAAACCGCTTGCCCACCGGCGCGGCAATTTACCAGCCGGGTCTGTTGGATGGCGGCAATGTCGCAACAGACCAGGTTGCTGCCTTAACACGCTTCATCGCACTGGACCCGACGAAACCAAACTCAGTGGACTGCGCAATCGCACGGGTAACCCAAAACAACATCGTCTCAAACGTAGTTCTGCACATCGGCGCCCCAAAAGGAACGGCAGTCGCGGCGATTGACATGAACGTGCACAAGTTTGGGCGGACGACGGGATACACCGTCGGACGCGTCAGCAGCGTAGATACGGACGTTACCGTCGGATACGAGACCGGCGACTATACTTTCTCTAGTCAAATCATCATCGTGGCGAGTTCTGGACAGTCTTTCAGTGACGCGGGCGATTCCGGTTCCTTAATTCTTCAACGCGGCACCAACAAAGCGGTTGCACTGCTGTTTGCCGGCTCGAAGAGCCACACTATCGCGAATCACGTCGGCGATGTGCTTAAAGCGCTGAAGGTAAAGCTGGCGTAAACGAAGAGTGTTAGACTGGCCGTGAGTGACCATGGCTACCGAAAAAGAGGCGCGTGACGTCAAAGATAGGCATTCGGCGGAATTGCTACGCCTCCCCGGAGTGTCTGGCGTGGGAGTGCAGAAATCGCCGGACGGCAACTTTTACATCGCGCTGCACGTGGATTCTGGTGATTCCAAGATCGCTGATCAATTGCCGAAGCAACTGGAAGGCGTCGCGGTGCAAACAATTGCCAGCGGACCCTTTAAGAAGCTCTCCGGCGGGGCGAGCGCCTAAACTCTCGCGATCACTCTCGAACCAAGAAAAAGGGCGCCCGCGATTGCGTGCGCCCTTTTCTTGTGCCGACACCTACCAGTGAAATATCTTCTGGGCCCCAAAAACCAGCCCCAGCGTAAATGCGGCGATGACCACTTCCCCAATCGCGCCTACCGCGAATGGACGCAACCCTTGCTTGGCGAGTTCCCGGAAATTAGTACGCAATCCGACTCCGGCGAACGTAAGCAAAAACGCCCACCGGGAAAGATTCGCCAGGGCTCCGATCTGGTCCTTGTTGAAGAACGCGAACGTCGCCAGCAGGGAAATCGCTAAAAAGCCCAAAACAAACTTCGGAAATTTCTGCCATAGGAAGGCCGCTTTGTTGCCGATAGCCTGCGCCTGACCGCGGCTGGCCCAATAGAGAGCGTATGCGAGCACTACAAAGCCGATGAGGGCGTTGCGCGTCGTTTTGGTAAGGATGGCAAGCTTTCCCGCGGCGTCCGAGTACAAAGCACCCGCAGCAGCAGCTTCCGCAGTGTTGTCCACCGCGAGGCCAGACCAAACGCCATAGGCATGGTCGCTGAGATGCAATCCGTGCCCGATCAGAGGAAATGTAAAAAGGGCGAGTGCACCAAGTGCAAGGATCGCTGCAATAGCGAAGGAAGAATCCTCATCATCGGCGTCGATTGCACCTTTTGTGGCAATAATCGCACTCACGCCGCAAACCGCCGAGCCGACCGCAAGCAATGTTGTCAGCTTTGGCTTCAAACCAAAAACGCGGCCCAGCAGCGTCATGAATCCGATGGCCACGGCGATTTCAATCACGACAAGTGCGAGGCTCGCGCCGCCCAATTTCAGCACATCGCCAAGCAAGAATCGCGAGCCGAGCAGCACGATGCCCGCTTTTAACCAGAACTCGTACGTCGCTACGCCCGCGCGAAAAATCTGCGGAATGCCGACCGTGTTGGAAATGGCAAGCCCGATCAGAATCGCCCAAAGCACGTACTCAATATTCGGAAATGTCCAATGATGCGCTTTGGCATATTTGCCCACATTTTGTTCGAGCAATTTTCCAGCGTATCCGACGGCGCCGAGCAACAACACGCCGGGAACAAGCTTCAAAAACTGAATGGCCGGCCGCACAAGCTGGACCTGGGGTAGCACAACTGCATCCGCCATACTTTTCTCCCTTTTCCTTCCCTTAACTTTTTTTAATCACCAGGGCACGTGCTTAAACAATCCGGCGCGAACCAAGGCCGCCAGCGCGAAGGCCAGCAGCACGGCCCATCCGTCGAGCGACAACCCGCGCCGCTTTGGCGTCGCGAGCACTTCTCCGTCTGTCTTACTCATTGCATCCTCCTTAGCCGCTAAATCAATTCTTCAACCAAGATTGCAAAACTGAACTGACCGCTTCCGTCTTGTTGAACCCAACCGCCGAAACTTTCGCGCCGATCTCTCGCACGTCCTGTGTTGCCACCCGCCCAACGATCAGCACCGCCGGCGCCGGCAATTTTTCCTCATTAAAAAGCCCGCCGACGTTCGACCAGCGAATCTTTTGCTCCGCGCGAGTCGCTTGCGAAATTACGGCGCAGGGCGTTTCCGCGCTAAGCCCTGCGTCGAGCAACCGCGCGGCAACTTCCGAGTAATCCCTTCCGGGCATATAGATCGCCAGCGTGGTGTCTGCCGTGACTTCGCGCCAGCCTAAACTCTTTACGCTGTCTCCGCGTGAGAACGTCGTGAAAAGCACCTGTGAAGCCGCACGCCGGTCGGTCAGCGAAAATCTAGCAGCTGCCGCCGCTCCAAACGCGGCGCTGATTCCTGGCACGACCTCAAACGACACATTCGCGATGCGAAGAGCGTCAATTTCTTCGGATGCCCGGCCAAACAGCAGTGGGTCGCCGCCTTTCAGCCGCACGACGACTTCATGTTTCGCGGCGTAAGCTACCAGCAGCGAATTTATCTCATCCTGCGTGAGCAGTTTCTGCCCGGCGCGTTTGCCGACATCCAGAATCTGCGCGGAAGTTGCAACCAGGCTCAGCACGTCTGCACTCACCAGCGAATCATGAAGTACAACGTCCGCCCGCTCCAGAACGCGCACCGCCTTCACCGTGAGCAATTCCGGATCTCCCGGTCCCGCTCCGACAAGAAACACTTTCCCCATCACTGCACGCCTTCCATTGATGGTGCGCGTTTGGAATCACGTACAAACTGGTCGAACATTCCGCGGCTCGCCAGATGGTGTAGCACTTCCTTGTTCTGCTCTTGTGCAGCTCCCGCGGCCCGCAGCACTTCCCGCGCCGCGCCGAGCCACTCAATCCAGCTTTCGTACTCCGGACCAAACTGAGCTTCCAGTTCCCTACGGAGCCTTTGAGCCAGCGCTGGGCTCTTGCCGTTTGTTGAAATCGCAATCTGCAAGTCGCCGCGCTGTACTATCGAGCCGTAATAAAAATGGCAATTCTGAATGTCGTCCACAGCGTTGCACAAAAGCCCGCGCGCATCCGCGGCGCGATATACGGACTCGTTGACAGACGGAATGGAAGTCGCCGCGATCACCAGAAACGCGCCTTCTAAATCCCCGGGAGTAAATTCCTTTTCACTCCATTCAATTTTGTTTTCTCGAACCAGCGTCGCCAAGGCGGAATTCAGCGCGGGCGAGACGATGTGCACGTTCGCCCCGGATTGCAGCAGGCTGGCAATTTTCCCTGTCGCAATTTCGCCGCCGCCCACGACAACAACGCGGCGCCCCACCAGTTTCACGAACATGGGAAACAAACTCATGCTTCAGCCCTCCACTCCATGGGGAACGCGGCCTTCCGGCAAGTCTCGCGCAACGGCGCCGACAAGGTCGCCCGCCAAAATCGTTCGAATTTCATCGTTGCTGTGGCGCGCCAGAAATTCACGCAGGTTTTCGGAATCCTTGCGGTTGTTCGTGTACGCTTCAAGTAGGCGCTCAATCGCATCCGGAACGTCGGTGGCCGCGCAGCGATAGCCCACGGGCCGCGCAATCGAAGCAATTTGCCCAACGCTGCCACCGAGGCAAAAGTAGTAAGCGTCCACCATTTTGCCGTCGGCCTTGATCTTCTTCCCCTCAATGCCGATATCCGCAATCCAGTGCTGGCCGCAGCTGTTTGGGCAGCCAGTGATGTGCAGCTTGATCTGCTCTTGAAATCCTGGCAGCCGCTCTTCGAGCTCGCGCGTCAGCCAGCGAGCAAATCCCTTGGTTTCCGTCAGTGCCAGCTTGCAGAACTCTGAGCCGGTGCATGCAACCGTGCCGCGCGCAAAAGCTGAACCGGATATGGGTAAACCTGCGCTGTTCAATTCATTCACAACGTGATTCACGTTCGCTTCGGGAATATTGATGAGTAGAATATTTTGCTGAACCGTCGCACGGACGTGCCCGTCGCCGAACGCATCGGCAAGTTCCGCAACCTTGCGCAACTGTGTCGGCGTAATGCGTCCACGCAAAACGGATGCGCCCATATAAAAAAGGCCCTGCTGTTTCTGACGGTGCAGGCCGATGTGGTCGCGATGAATGTCGGCTGGAATTTCTTCCGCTTCCGCCGGATCCAGCGAAAAGCCAATTTGCCCCTCAAGCTCTGCCAGGAAACTCTCGGCGGTCCATCCATGCTTCAAAAATAAGTATTTGAGCCGCGCCTGGTCCCGGCTTTGGCGTAGCACTTCACTCGCGCGAAAAATCTCAGCAACTCCGCGCGCCACGGTCACAACCTGGTCCTGCCGGATGAACGCGTTCAGTCTCACCGCGAGGTGCGGTTCGGTAGAAAGCCCCCCGCCAATACGCACTGTGAAGCCAACTTCCCTCGCGCCGTCGCGCACACGCTTCGTCGCCGTGAACGCAACATCGTTAATTTCCGGATAGCTGCACCACGAGCTGCATCCCGTCACGGAAATCTTGAACTTCCGCGGTAAGTTGTAAAAGTCGCGGTTTCCACCAAGTTCTCGATCAATCGCCAGCGCAAACGGAGAAGCATCAATCAACTCGTGGCCATCAATCCCCGCCACAGGGCAGCCCGTGACATTGCGCGCCACGTCGCCGCATGCCCCGGTTGTCGTCAGGCCGATACGCTGCAGCCGCTCGATTAAGTCAGGGATGTTTTCAATCGTCACCCAATGCAGTTGAATATTCTGGCGAACGGTAATGTCCGCAACACCTCGCCCGTACTCTTCGGAAAGCGCCGCAAGTTCTCGAACCTGATCGCTGCGTAACAATCCGTTTGGAATGCGGATGCGCACCATGAAAAACTGCGTTGCCTTGCCCTCACCGTTCTTCCCACCAACCACGCCAACACCGTCGCCCTGCGTGTAAATTCCCCACGAACGAAAATAGGTCCCGAGCCATTCCGGCGGGATCGAACCATGCCCCTGCCGCGCAAATTCGCGAATTTCGTCGAGATGATCCCACGCCAGCTTTTCCCGCTTGAGCCGCTCGACCTTTTGCGCCTTCGTTTCTTGCACTTCGCTCATCGCTTTTCCGTTCACCGTGAAAACATGACCTAAAAACAAAAAACCCACGTTGCCTTTGACCTCTGGCACGTGGGCTTCGGAACTTCGAATTTACGCTGGTACTACGTCCGCGGCAGCCTCAAGCCAGAGATGTGGGTCTCGCGACAGATACAGCAGTCGCACGGACAACAAATCATCTGGCAAGAAACGTTCATGCTTTTTTTAAGCTACGCGAAGGCTCAGTGGCTGTCAATACTCGGAAGCGCCACATTGCCGATACTTCGCATCAATTTTTTGGATGCACGGCTCTGTGCCCTGGATACACGCCTTTTCTGTCTAATCCAGGTACATCCACTCACTCCAACTTGCAGCGAGCGCCTTCTTCGGCTTTCGACATATATATATGGTCAAATTCGTCTCTTCCGGCATGGCGTGCACCGGACTGACGGTCTCAAATGGCCGCACTTCTTCAAAGGATTGTTTCAGGCGCTCCGCCGGAAAGCCAATCGAAACAACGACTTCCCCTGTGTATCCCCGCGGCCCCCAATATCCGTATTGATTGTGCCCGCTAATCGCCTTGGGCAGGCCGTAATGCCTCCCGAAGTAATCAATCGCCCCCGCCTCCCCGTAGTTGTAGGCAAACAGCGCAGCCTTTGCGCTGTCAGCTTCGGGCAACGACCTATACGCCCGCGCCACCGCTTGTACCTGCTCTTCCCAGCCGAACATGTCCCCAAAAAGTTGCGGCAAATCGCCAAGCGGCACATTTTCCACGTGCACGGATTTCACATCCCAATACGCGCAATACTTTATGGCTTGTTGCACCGGTAAAATCGGCATCGCCAGCGGGGCCGCAAGGGCGGCACCCCCAAGCAGCGGCGCGATCAGTACCGGCTTGAGCCACGCCCCAAAGCGCGGTAGTGCTCGCTTTTCAATCCACAGCGCGCCGCCTGCGAGCAGCATCACGTACGCAGGCGCGAGGTAATAAATCTTTCCGTGCAGCGCGATCATTTCCGCCAGCACCACGAAATATGCCCACGCTAAAAACGCGAACTTCTTTCCTTCCTCGTCGCGCAAAAAAAACCACAAACCGAGCAGCCAAACCGGCGCGGCTAATGGGTGCGTCAACAGCGCCTGCTGCGCAATATACTCCAGCGGCGAGACAGTTGAGTACTTAGTGCCGATCACGGTGTGGAGCAATGCAATCGTCGGAAAATGATTGCGAATCTCCCAAAGCAAGTTCGGGAGAAAAATCAGAAACACCACTGCTGTGCCCAGCCAAATCCAAATCGAGCGATACACCCAACGCGCTCTTGTGAGCAGCAGGCCCACCGCGAGCCCTGACCCGAAAAACAACATCGAATGTTTATTCAGTACGCCGACTCCCGCCACCACGCCGAAGATCAACCACAGGCGATCGTCTCCGCCATTCACAATGCGAAGAACAATCGCGGCGCAGGTCATCCAAAGCACCGGCTCAAATGAATTCATTGAGAGGAAATTGTCGAACGTCAGATAGATCGGCGCGCAAAGAACCGTAAACGAGGCAAAAAATTGCGCAAATTTCCCGCCGCCAACTTCACGGGCAATCCAGCCGCCAAGAAAAATCTTCGCCGCGCTAGCTAGAGCCGGTAAGAACCGCAAAGCAAAGAGCGAATCGCCCAACACAGTGCGCGAAACGTACGATACAATCGCCGCCAGCGGCGCGTGGTCCACATATCCCCACGCAAGATGTTCGCCGCACGCGGCGTAATACAGCTCGTCACGAAAAAATCCGTACTGACGATTAAAGAGAAAATGCACCAGCGTCCCGCAAGCCGCAAGAACCCAAACCCAGCGGTTGAGCGGCGCATGTGGAATTTGTTGCCTGGATTTCGGCTGGTCCGCGATTAGTGCACCTTCGATGTCGCGGACGCGGGCGCGCCTTCACCCACAATAGTCGCCGACACAATGTAATCCAGCTTTGGCCAACCCTTTTTCACGTACGGCGTTCCTTGCGACTCGATCTTGTCTTGTTCCGGGCCGCCATCGTTTCCGTAGCCGTCGTAGAGCATTTCCACGACGTTCATGCCACTGCCCTCGACCACAGCGAATGGAGAGAAACCCATGCCATCCAGCCGCTGATTGTCCTTGAGGTTGATGAAAACCTGAGTGGTCCGCGTGCTTGGGCCTGCTGTGGCGAAACTTAGATATCCGCGCTTGTTGGATTGCACCACAGAGTCGTCCGGGAACTCAGTGTGCTTCCACGCAGCGGAAACTGCGGGCTTGCCGTTGATCCCAAATTGCACTACGAATCCCGGCACGACGCGGAAGAACGAGGTGTCGTCATAGAAGTGTCCCCTCACGAGATTGTAAAAGCGATCGGCGCCCAGCGGCGACCACGCTCTGTTTATTTGCACCGTGAATTCGCCGCGCGTCGTCACAAACTTCACTTCGTACTTCTCCGGCGCTTTTTCCTGCAAGGTGGAAGGCTTTAGCAAATTGCCGAGCTTGGGCGCGGGAGCAGTTGCGGCCGGCGCGGGCTTCGTCTCGGTTGCCGCAGGTTTTGTTTCTGTTGGAGCTGCCGCGGGCGCTGGTGTTTCCGTCTTTGCCGTTTCCACGGGCTTCGTTTCCGCCGCAGGCTCTTTCGCCTTGCATCCAATCAGCAATACACCAGCCGCCAAAATCACGCTCAACTTTGCTATTCTCATCTCAATTTCTCCCTCATGCTTTCACTCTGAAAGATCTTTGCGCCGTTTACTTCTTTCCGTTCAATTCCCGGCTCACGCGCTCGACTTCACTCATCACGCGCAGCGTATTTTCGCCAAGAATTTTGCGAATATCGCTTTCCGAATATCCCTTCTCTAACAGCGCTCCTGTGATTTTCGGAATCATCGTCACATCTTCCATTCCGTACGGCATGTTCGCTCCGTCGAAATCTGAACCGAGGCCCACGTTATCCGCGCCCACCAGTTTCACCGCGTGGTCAATGTGCTCGATAATCTTTGTCCACTCGACCTTTGGCAACTTTCCCGCCGCCACGTACTCCCGCGTAATCTTGTCGCCTTCAATCAACTGGCAAGCTTCGTCTTTTTCGTCAGGACACCGTTTCTTCACTTCCTTCGAAATTCCTTCGTTAATGGAAGGATCCTTCTTCTCCGCATCGCGAAATTCCTGACTCAGAAAGCTCACGTGATAATTGATCTGAATCACGCCACCCTTTGCCGCTAGGTCTTTGATCATTTGGTCGGTCATGTTCCGCGGCGCATTACAAATCGCGCGGCAGGAAGAGTGCGATGCAAACAACGGCGCTTTGCTGACTTCCAGCGCGTCGTAGAACGTCTTGTCCGAAACGTGCGAAATGTCCACGATAACGCCAAGCCGGTTCATCTCGCGCACCACGTCCTCGCCAAAATCCGTCAGCCCGTTGTGTACGGGCTTATCCGTGGAAGAATCTGCCCATTCGTCATTGCCGCTGTGTGTCAGGGTCATATAGCGCACGCCGAGCGCCGCATAGGACCGGAGCACTTCGAGATCGTTTCCGATCATGTGCCCGCCTTCAACACCCATCAGCGCGGCAATTTTCCCTTGCTTCTTCGCTGCGCGCACTTCGGCAGCGGTCGTCGCCAGCACAATTTCCTTAGGATGCTTGCTCACTTGCTCGCGCACCGCCGCAATCTGCTCGCTCGCTCGTTTCACGGCTTCCGGTCCGGTAATTTTGCTGGGTATCCAGATGGAAAAAAATATTCCAGTAAGCCCACCTTCTTTCATTCTCGGAATGTCAATGCTTCCGTCCGGGTGCCGCACGCCCAAATCAAACTTGGGATCAAGGAATCGCTGTGTCGTGTCGTCATGCGTGTCCATCACGATCGACGAAAAATGCAGTTTCTTCGCCTTCTCGGAGACGGAATCGGCGGCCAGACTCATTACCAACAGGCTTCCCTCTGCAACAGCGACAGCCACTCTTCGCAATGTCCAGCCCATCGCAGTCCTTCCCGCGTCATAATTTAATTCTGCGCCTGCATTTCGCGGCTCACCTTTTCCGCTTGTTCCATCACGCGAAGCAGGTTGCCGCCCAGAATCTTGCGAATATCGTCGTCACTGTAGCCCTTGCGCATCAGCGCTTCCGTAATTTTCGGCAGTTTCGAGCAGTCTTCCATTCCTTCCGGCATCGTGGCGCCGTCGAAATCGGACCCTAGTCCGACATGATCAGGTCCCACCAACTTCGCAACGTGGTCAATGTGGTCCACAATTCTTTCCCAGCTGACGTGCGGAACCTTCCCCTCGGCAGTAGCCTGCTTCTCCATTTCCGTCATCTTGCGGCCAAGACACTCTTGATCGTCTCCACATTCCTTTTTGAATTGATCAAACACCGCAACAACGCCACCGGATACCTTCTCGGACGCCGTCCGATACGCCTCATCAATAAAGCTTTTCTCATAGTTGATCTGAATCACGCCGCCCTTCGCAGCAAGGGCCTTGATCATGCCGTCGCTCATATCACGTGGATGATTGCAAAGCGCGCGGCACGAAGAGTGCGACGCAATCAGCGGCGCATTGCTGACTTCCAGCGCGTCGTAGAACGTCTTGTCCGAAACGTGGGAGATATCCACCAACACGTTCTGCCGGTTCATTTCGCGCACAATCTCTTTGCCGTAATCGGTCAACCCGTTGTGCGCAGGCTTGTCGGTCGAAGAATCCGCCCACTCATCATTATAAAAGTGCGAGAGCGTCATATAACCCGCACCTAGCCTGCTGAAAATTCGCACCATGCGAATGTCGTTGCCGATCATGTGACCGCCTTCGACGCCCATCAGCACGGCAATCTTTCCCTGCGCGTGGGCGCGGCGCACATCTTCTGCCGTCCGCGCGGCAACCAAATCGTTCGGATACTTCTTCACGTTCTGCTGCACCGCGTCAATCTGATCCAGTGCCTTCTGAATCGCGGGCGGCCCCATCGTGCGGCCATCAATCCAGATCGAAAAAAAGATCGCGTTCATCCCACCGTCGCGCATGCGCGGAATGTCCACATGGCCGTCCGGATTCCGTTTGCCTAAATCGTATGTCTTGGAGAAAAATCGCTGGGTCGTGTCGTCGTGGGTGTCGAGCACGATCGAAGAGAAATGCAGCTTGTGGGCGCGTTCGGAAATACCGTCCCCAAGCAAAATAGTCCCCGGCAAGACAAGCACAACAAGAAATAAAGTTAAGGCAGCAAGCAGGCGGGCAGCGCGCATTGGTTCTCCCTCAGAGAATTTAGCAACGGAGAGTTTACCCTATCAGCCAGCCAAGCAAAGCCTGTTTCCACGCCTGGCGATTTACTTCCGCGATGGATTCGGTAAGAGGAATGTTCTTCGGGCAAGCTTTCACGCAATTCTGCGCGTTGGCGCAGTCCTGAATTCCGCCGGGCTGCATCACAGCGTTGATTCGTTCTTTCGCGTGCATTGCGCCGGTCGGATGCATGTTGAACAGCCGCACCTGACTGATGATTGCCGCGCCAACAAATTTGCTGTTCTCGTTTACCTGCGGACAAACTTCCAGGCAGCTTCCGCACGAAATGCAGCTCGAAAGTGGATAGCCCGCTTCCTGGACCTCCGGCGAAACACGCGGCCCCTCACCGAGGTCGTATGTGCCGTCAATCGGAATCCACGCCTTTACTCGCTTCAGGCTTTCGAACATAAACTGCCGGTCCACCGCGAGATCCCTCACCAGAGGAAACTTGCTCAACGGCTCAATCCGAATCGGCTGCTCCAGCGAATCCACCAGCGCCGAACAAGCCATTCGCGCTTTGCCATTGATCAACATCGCGCAGGAACCGCAAATCTCTTCCAGACAGTTCGAATCGTACGAAACCGGCGTCGTCTTTTTGCCATCGAGCGTCACCGGATTTTCCGCGATGTCGCGCAGGCAAATGATGACGTTCATGGAAGGCCGCCACGCCAACGCAAACTCTTCCCACCATGCGGACTCCTTCGGTGACCGCCGCCGCTTGATTCGAACGATGACTTGTTTCTTCTCAGCCATAAGCTCTCGCCATCACTTCGCCGCGTCGTAACGCCGGGCGCGCGGAGGAATCTGCGAAATATCCACTGGGTCGTACGTCAGCTTGATTTCGCCGCTTACGTACTTGGCGCGCGTTGTCTTCAACCAGTTGGCGTCGTCACGTTCCGGAAATTCCGGCTTGTAATGCGCACCACGGGATTCATTGCGCGCCAGGGCTCCCAGCGTAATCACCCGCGCAAGCAATAGCATATTCCCCAATTCGCGCGCGAAGTTCAGCGTCTGGTTGGACCACATTGTGCGGTCGCTCAGGCTGACACGGCTGAATCGTCCCGCCAATTCCACGAGTTTCGCGTCCGCCGCTTCCAGATTTTTATTGATACGCGTCACGGTCACGTGCTCCGTCATTGTGTCGCCCAGTTCTCGCCAAATCACCATCAGATTTTCGCTGCCCTGGCCTGACACCAACTCCTGATTCTTCGCTTCTTGCCGCTTTTGCTCGCGTGCAAACACGCTCGCGTCCACAGCTTCCGCGCCCTTATCCAAATTCTTCGCGTACTTCACTGCCGACGGCCCAGCCAGACCGCCACCAAAAATGCAGCTCACCAGCGAATTCGCGCCCAGCCGGTTTGCGCCGTGATATTGATACTCGCACTCGCCCGCGGCATAAATTCCCGGCACGTTCGTCGCTTGATCCTCCGCATTCACCCACATGCCGCCCATCGTGTAGTGCATGCCCGGGAAAACCTTCATTGGCTCTTCCCGCGGATCCACGCCGAGGAATTTTTCGTAAATTTCCAGAATACCTTCCAGCTTGCGATCCAGCGTCTCGCGCGGAATGTGACTCACATCCAGATAAACCGCCTGCCGCCCCTGCAATCCCAATTTTTCCTGAAACACAATTCGGTGAATCGCGCGCGTTGCGATATCGCGCGGAACCAGATTCCCGTACTTTGGATACCATTCCTCCAGAAAATAAAAACGCTCATTTTCCGGAACGCTCTTCGCCGGCCGTTTATCCGCGGGATCGCGCGGCACCCAAACGCGTCCGCCTTCCCCGCGCGCCGATTCGCTCATCAGACGTAGCTTGTCTTCACCGGGGATCGCCGTCGGATGCACCTGAATGAATTCGCCGTTCGCGTAATCCACGCCTTGCTGAAACAGCGCCGATTGGGCCGATCCGGTGCACACCACCGAATTCGTCGAACGTCCAAAAATCGCTCCGACACCGCCCGTGCAAAAAATCACTGCGTCTGCCGTAAACGTTTTCACTTCCATCGAGCGCAAATCCATGGCGCAAATGCCGCGGCAAACTCCCGCGTCGTCCAGCACCGCGGAAAGAAACGTGAATCCCTCGTACTTTTTTACCTTGCCTTCGGCTTCGTGGCGACGCACCTGCTCATCCAGCGCATAAAGCAGCTGTTGCCCTGTCGTCGCTCCCGCAAACGCCGTGCGGTGATACAGTGTCCCGCCGAATCGCCGGTAATCCAGCAAACCCTCCGGCGTGCGGTTAAACATCACTCCCATGCGGTCCAGCAAATCAATAATGCCGGGCGCTGCCTCGCACATGCGCCTTACGAGCGGCTGATTCGCCAGAAAATCGCCGCCATAAATCGTGTCGTCAAAATGTTTCGCAGTCGTGTCGCCTTCGCCTTTCTGATTTTTCGCCGCGTTGATTCCGCCCTGTGCGCACACCGAGTGGGACCGCTTCACCGGCACAATCGAAAATAGATCCACCGGCACGCCGGCTTCCGCCACGCGAATCGTGGCCATCAACCCGGCCAATCCACCGCCCACGATAATGATTTTCGGCTGTCTCATTTGGTCATCGCGTACCAGGCAAACGGGTGCCAGTTCAACCGGAAGCTAAGTACAATCAAGATTCCGACCACGCTGAACGTAAATCCCACCAAAATTCCAAGGCGTCCCGCCGCGCGCTGGGCCCGAACCGTCGCCGCCAATCCCCACTTGCACAGAAAATTCCAAATCCCCACACCCAGATGAAACGACGAGGCCACAATTCCAATCACAAAAAACGCAAGGTACAAGGGGTGCCGCATGTCCTCTGCCACGCTCGCATACGTCGAACGTCCGTGCGTCAGCCACCGCTCCGTGTACAAATGCCATCCGATGTACGCAAACGCAATCAACCCTGTGTACCGCTGAAATGTGTACAGCCAGTTCCCTACCCACGGATATTGCGAGACGTTTGACTTCCCTTGCAGCCAAATGTAAATGCCGTATCCGCCGTGAAACAAAATCGGCAGAAAAATGCCCGCCCATTCCACGAACAACCGAAAGGGAATCGTCTGCAACTCTTGCGACACGTCGTCGTATTTCCGCGCGCTCACCAGCGCAGCGCTGTTTGACCAGAAATGTTCAGCGAGGAACGCCCCAACAGGAATAATGCCGGATAAAGAATGGAGCTTTCGAAGGAGGTAACTTGCGTCAGGCCAGGTTGCCGGTGCGGACATGCCCTCTCCGCCGCTGGCGTCTCTTTCCATTCGCATCTCGCGATACAGAAGAGACATTCATCACTAGCGGCATCTTTAAGTATAGCAGCCGCCTAGGACTCCACAAAATCAACTGTTCCCGTGCAACATTGCGAAACTCTAACGCTTTTTTTGGTCCATACGGCGCCCCGCGCTGGTATCTTGAAAGAAACCTGTGCCGCTCCGCTCCTGGCGGCAGGAAACTAACGGAAAACGACTAGGCCCGTGAGCAGCACAGCGCTTATATCCGAACTTGAGCGTCTTGCGTCAGCCCTAGGCTCCCAAAAGCCGGGCGAGCAGGAGATTTCCCTGCCTTCCGTTGGAGAGCGCATCGCGAAAAGTCTCAACGTAAAGACAGAAGAAGTGGCCATCCTCGCCGTCTCCACAAAGTGGCGTCATCTTCATTTTCTCGTTCCGCAAGCACTGAAAAACGTCGGTTTTATTCCTCTTTCGAGTCCATCCGCGCTCGCCGCCCGCACCGCGCGTGAGAATCGCGCCGAAGTGAACAACCATTTTCACGAGACGCGCCATGCAAGCGTCTTCGAAGGCGTGAAAGCCGAAACGCTCAGCGCCGAAGCAATTCAGAAAATTATTAGCGCGCCGATTCTCTGCGACGAAAAAGTAGTCGGCGTAATCCAAGTCAGCCGCAAAGGCATCAGCCCGGCCGCCGCGGGGCCGGATTTCTCGTCCGACGACGTCACGAAAGTCACCGCACTGTGCCGCCCGCTCGGAAAACTGATCCAGCACCTCACCGGCGAGTAGTTCGCACGCTCGCTCGCGTTCATCTGCCAGTAACTTTTCTCCCTCGAGCCTCAAATAGCGTTGACTCTCACTAGTGTTCTTGTTACTTTTTCTTTGCGCGATTTTTTTCGCCCAGCTCACTTACGGAGGCTCCATACCGACACCATGGCGTTCGTCGCTAAGAAAATATTTTTGACCAAAGGCGTCGGTAAACATCGGGAAAGGCTTTCCAGTTTTGAGCTCGCATTGCGCAACGCGGGCATAGCGGCGTGCAACATCGTTCGCGTCTCATCGATCTTTCCGCCGAATTGTAAATTGATTTCCCGCAGTGAAGGGTTGAAGCACATCAAGCCGGGGCAGGTGGCGTTCACCGTCATCAGCGAAAATTCCACCAAGGAGCCGCATCGCCTCATCGCCGCCAGTATCGGTCTGGCGCTGCCGAGCGACAAATCCATGTACGGTTATCTCTCCGAGCATCATTCCTTCGGCGAAACCGAAGAAGTCGCCGGCGAGTACGGAGAAGAGCTCGCGGCTGAAATGCTCGCGACGACTCTAAACGTTGAATTTGATCCGGATCTTTCCTGGGACGAGAAAAAAGAGGTTTACCGCATCTCGAATAAAATCGTCAGAACCATGAACGTCACGCAATCGGCAGTCGGCGATAAGCGCGGCCTCTGGACCACCGTCCTCGGCGCGGCCATCCTCATCGGCGAAGACGACTAAGACTCATCCAACTCGTAGGCCGTCTTCAGCCACTTTTTCACTTCCGCATCAATCTGTTTCACATCGTTAATCTCAAAGCGATGCGTGATGCGGTCTTTTTTCGCGAGGCCACCCGTGTCCACCAGCCGTTTCGGCAATTTTCCTTTGTAATGCGTCAGCGACAGCCCAAAATCCACGCGTGTGTTCGTCGTCGGCTTAATCTGCGCAAACACGTGATTGCGATAGAGGGGGACCATCGTCAGGCACGGGCTCGCCTTCACGTCAACACCAATCGATTTGCCAAGATTCAGCAGCTCTTTGAAAATCGGCCGCAACGCGTTTTTCTTCCCCGCGTACTGCTTTTCAACATACTCGGGTGCCGCAGCCAAATATTTCTCCGGCGAGTCTTCTTCCGATTCCTTTCCTGCAACTCGCGCAGCAATCCACCATGCAGCATTAGTTCCCAGCTTCTGATTAATCTTCAACCACTCGCGCTGGCTCTTTTCGTCCTTCGGCCCTTCTTTCCTGACGAACGCCAGCCACTCTTCCAGCGAGCGCCCCGTTTTCTCTTTCAAATCCGCGATCCACTTCTGCACCATCGCCACGCCCGGATGCACGTCGTACAGCGCCTTGGTTTTCGCCCTCGCCATGGCTCACCTCTCCACACTTGTAACTCTATCTCTTAAAATATCCGATGCGTTCCAAAACCGCTCCTACCACCAGGGGCAGAGCCACCGTCGCGTCTTCAAAGACTTCCGCAAACTTCCCGCCCTCTTCCGGCGGCACAAATTTTCCCCATGAAACCGCCTCCGTGTACGTGCTCCCGCTCAACCCGCCCCAATGCACCGGCTCCGGGCAAATCCGTAATCCGTAGTTGTATCGCTTCAGCGGCACATTCTTGTATCCGCGGCGCGCGAGCAGTTCCGCGTAGACACCAAATTGCTGCGACCAATTCCGCGGCACTCCGCCACCCACCGTAAAAATTCCCATACGCTTGGTGGCCATCATCGTGTTCGCAAATTTCTCAAAGTCTTCAAACGGGTCAAATCGCAGCAGAGGCCGCTTCTCTTCCTGCCTCGCAATCTTGTGCAACGCAAAATCGATCCCCAATTCTGAATCCGAAAATGCTGGCACAAACACCGGCACGTTGTGATCGTAAGCGGATTTCAGAATTCCCCGTCCAGTAGAACTCCTTTTTAGAAATTCGCCGATGCGCCGGTGTACTTTCCAACTGCAAACTACTTCGTCGTCGTCCCACTCATCGAAGATGTGGTCAACAACCTCTTCCACGTGGTCCAGGTTCGTCTCCGGTTCGAGTGAATCGTAGACACGGTTGTAACCCGCCTTGAACAGCTCGTTGTCGTCCATCTTCGACGGGTCGTAACGAAAATGGGAGCGGCCTGTCGCTTCCACAAGCCCGTGCGCCATCAGTGCGCCAGTCGAAACAATTGCTTTAACGATTCCGCTCTCGATTAGGTCGCAGAAAATCAACCCCATCTTTCCCACCGTCAATGCGCCAGAGAGAGTCATCACCACGAAGCAATCCTTGTCTAGCGCCATCGCTTCCAGCACATCCGCCGCGTCGCCGATCTGGCGTCCAGTGTAGGCCGTATCCCCCATCGCGCGCACCAGCGCGTCAATGGAGGTGCATTTCGAAAGATCCAGCGGAAATATCGGTCGCAGCTTGTCCCGTACCGGGTCGTGCAGCACGCGCCCCGTCACCGTCTTTCCTTTCCCAATGCCCGTAATCTTTCTCGCATTTCTCGCCTTTCTCGCCTTTTTCGCTTTCGCCATTTCTCTCCTGTTGGTTCGTGTGAATCGTGTGTTACAAATTCTTTGCGCGCGCAAGAACTGTAAAATTCCGTGGTGAATTTCTCTGCGCATCTTACTTTTTCTTCTTCCGCGCCGTCAAAGAACTTTCTCGGCTCTCCGCGTTTTTTTCCCGCGCGTGTTACGATACGAAGCATGGCGGACAAATTCACCATCGGCCTCGTGCAAATGAAGTCCACGAAGAACGCCGAAGAAAATCTTGCTCGGGCTATTGAAAAAATCAAGGAAGCGGCCTCTCTCGGCGCGCAAATCATCTGCATGGACGAACTCTTCCGCGGCGAATATTTCTGCCGCGCGGAAGACACCGCGCTCTTCGATCTAGCTGAAGCGATTCCTGGACCCGCAACCGACGCGTTGGCGCAAGTCGCGAAAGAAAGGAAAGTCGCCATCGTCGCTTCCCTTTTCGAGCGTCGCGCTGCTGGCGTTTATCACAACTCCTGCGCCATCCTCGACGCCGACGGCACCTACCTCGGCAAATATCGCAAGATGCATATTCCTGACGATCCTCTTTACTATGAAAAATTTTATTTCACTCCCGGCGATCTCGGTTTCCCGAATTTCGATACGAAGTACGCACGCATCGGCATCCAGATTTGCTGGGATCAGTGGTATCCGGAAGGTTCGCGCCTCACCGCGCTCAGTGGCGCGCAAGTCATTTTCTATCCCACTAGCATCGGTTGGCACCCGAAAGAAAAAGCGGAGTTCGGCGCCGCACAGCTCGACGCATGGCGCACGATTCAGCGTGCGCATGCCATCGCCAACGGCACCTACGTCGCCGTGGTGAACCGCGTCGGTTACGAAGGCGATCCGAAAGCCGGCGATCCAGGCCTCGAGTTCTGGGGCAACTCCTTCGTCGCGGACTCGTTCGGCCAAATCACTACGCAAGCTGGAAGTGAAAAAGAAGAAATTCTCGTCGTCGAATGCGACTCGAAGAAAAGCGAAGAGACTCGCCGCAATTGGCCCTTCTTGCGAGATCGCCGCATTGACGCCTATCAACCTATCCTCAATCGCTGGCTCGGCGAATGACCGCATCGTCGTCGAATGTAACGCCGCATCAGCTCGGCTTTCGCATGCCCGCCGAATGGGAGCCGCATGAAGGGACCTGGCTCGGTTGGCCGCATGAACTCACCGATTGGCCCGGAAAATTCGCGCCGATCCCCTGGGCATTCGCGGAAATCGTTCGCCATCTGGCACGCGTCGAGTGCGTCTTCTTATTCGTTGAAAATCGCGAAGCTGAATCCCGCGTCCGTGCAATTCTAAAAAAATCTCACGTCAATCTCGATGCTGTCACTTTCTTCTGCGTCCCCACCGATCGCGGCTGGATGCGCGACTCCGGCCCAATCTGCGTCACAAACGCCTCGAGCGAAATCGCCTTCAACAATTTTTCCTTCAACGGTTGGGCGAAATATCCCAATCACAAAAAAGACGCGCAAATCGTCACCCGTGCCAACAAATCGCTCAAGAAAAAATTCTTCCTACCCGAACACAACGGCCGCCGCGTCGTCCTCGAAGGTGGCTCTATTGACGTCAATGGCCACGGCACGCTCCTCACCACCGAAGAGTGCCTGCAAAGCAAAATTCAGGAACGCAATCCCGGTTTCTCCAAACGCGACTACGAAGAAATGTTTCGCAACTACTTTGGCGTTACCAATGTAGTCTGGCTAAAAAACGGCATCGCCGGCGACGACACCCACGGCCACGTGGACGACCTGAGCCGCTTCGTGAACGAGACCACGGTCCTCACCATCGTCGAAGAAAACTCCTCCGACGCAAACTACGCCCATCTGCAAGAAAATCTCGCACTTCTCAAGCAAAGCAAAAACGAAGCTGGCAGATCTCTCCGCGTCGAAGAACTCCCCATGCCGGCTCCTATCTTTTTCAACAGCCAGCGTCTTCCCGCCAGTTACGCCAATTTCTACATCGCCAACAAACTCGTCCTCGTTCCCGTCTTTAACGATCCAAACGACCGCATCGCGTTGAATATTTTGGCGAAGTACTTTTTCGACCGCGAAGTTGTCGGCGTCTATTGTCGAGATCTCGTTCTCGGCCTCGGCACTATCCACTGCATGACGCAACAACAGCCCTCAGCAACCTAAAGCTCCCTAGCCAATCTCGTGCAAGCCTTGACCCCACTCATTCGTGCTTGTCAAAACTTATCGGCCCTCCGCCAAACTGCGTGAGCAACAGGGCCGCTCCCAGCATGGACAGATTCTTGGCAAACATGGCCTGTTGAACGTGAATCATCGATGGGTCCTGCAACCTCCAAAACGCATGCATCATGAACGTCACTGGCACCAGGAATCCAACCAGGAGCCAGGCCCCCCATTTTGTTTTATAGCCAAAGGCAACGCTTAGACCTCCAGCAAGCGCCATCACCCCAGAAATCGGAACGAGCAGGCCAGCCAGCGGTACGCTCAAATCCGCCGCATGTTGAATGCCCTCGTGCGTAAAATGACGAGGTGCCGCAGTGACAAAAATCAAAGCGAAAAGAATTCTCCCGGATGGATACAGGTAACGCATTTGCTTTCCTTCTCGTTAAACGGATTCACCGACCGTGTCTGTAGTGAATATTGTATCACTATAAGTGACAGGCGTATCATTATAGGCAAACTGCTGTCAAGGGAAGATCATGAACAATCAATTGCACTACAAATTGAAGTCCACCCGCCCTCGCCGCGGTTCACCGGAGCAAACGCGTGATCGCCTGATTGCCGCTGCTGCTGCTCTCTTCAACCGCGCCGGGTATCACGGGACAGATTCGAACCACATTGCGCGGGCCGCCGGCTATTCAACTGGCAGCTTTTATAAACACTTCGAGGACAAGCGTGAAATATTCTTGGCTGCCTATGAAACCTGGGTTTCCTCTGAGTGGAAAGAGGTCGCGGCTGTTCTATCTGAAGGCGGTTCTAACAGAGACATCGCGCGGCGCCTCGTCAGGCTGTCTGTTGAGTTCCACACACGCTGGCGCGGACTAAGAGCGTCCTTGCGCGAACTGGTTTTCACCGATACGACGGTCCGGCGATTTTATCGAAAGCTGCGGCGCCGCCAACTTGACCTCATGGCCGACCTGCGCAAAAAAAGGGGCGGGCGTCCTCACAGGCGGGAGGAAGACCTCATCCACCTCTACACGACCGAGCGTACCTATGACGCCATTGCGCAAGGCGAACTGCGAGAGATGGGGCTTAGCCGGACATTCGTCCTCGAAGCGATGTTGCAAAACGTGATTTCTGTCCTGGTCTGAGAAAGAAAATTGAAGCTGGCCCCAGCTTCTCTTGTACAACAGAGGTAGGTCGCTTTTATGACATCCCCACGTTGACCGAACTACTTCCCTTCTCTGATACACTTCCGTCTGAACAATTTCCAAGCTCTGAAGGAGTCTGCATGTTCTCCTCTCTTTTAGCGATGGCTTACGTAGATCAAGTCTTTGGCGTCGTGATTGACCGCGGCCTGGTCAGTTGGATATTGCTCGGCTTAATCGCCGGGTGGCTCGCGGGAAAAATCGCGCGCGGCCGTGGCTACGGCTGCCTCACAGACATTCTTCTGGGATTGATTGGCTCCGTCCTCGGCGGCTGGATTTTTCGCAAGCTCGAAATCGGAACGGGCGCAGGGGGATTTATCTACTCACTAGCCGCAGCGACCGTCGGTGCAGTCGTTCTTGTTGTCGTCGTACACCTCTTCACAGGTTCGAAAGAATAATTCCGCGCAATCGAATTTCGACGCTCGCAGCGTTCTTCTCCGCCCCGAACGGTTGTTCCAGGCGGCCATCGCGCCGCGCTGTGATACGATTCCCTCTAACACTTTGGAGCTGACATTTCATTGAGCAAGTCTTCGCAATCGCTTTTCGCAATTCCCCTCGGCGGTCTCGGCGAATTTGGCATGAACATGATGGCGCTTCGCTTCTGCGACGACATCATCGTCATAGACGCCGGTATGATGTTCCCTGAATCCGAGCTCCTCGGCGTTGACCTTGTCATTCCGGACATCACCTACCTCAAGCAGAATCGCCATCTCGTCCGCGCCATCGTTCTCACCCACGGACACGAAGATCACATCGGCGCGCTTCCGTACATCCTTCGCGATCTCAATGTTCCGGTCTTTGGCACGCGTTTCACACTCGCGCTGGTCAGAAAGCGCCTCGAAGAAGCCAGCCTGCTGGATTCCACCACGCTACGCGAAGTCATTCCTGGCCGCCGCGTTGAAATCGGTCCATATGAAATCGAATTCATCCCCGTCACGCACAGCACGATTGACTGCGTCGCGCTTGCCGTGCGCACTCCACTTGGCGTCATCATTCACACCGGCGATTTCAAGATTGACCACACACCGGTTAACGGAGCCGGCTTTGACGTCCCGACGTTCGCTCGTTATGGCAATGAGGGTGTCCTTGCTCTCTTCTCCGATTCTACAAACGTTGAGCGCCCAGGCTATACGCCCTCGGAACGCGCCGTCGTCCCGCGCATCGAAGACCTTTGCCGTTCGGCTCCGCGCCGCGTCATCCTTTCCTGTTTCGCTTCGTCCATTCATCGCATTCAGCAAGTCATTGACATCGCCTCACGCGTTGGCCGCAAAGTTGCGTTTGTCGGCCGTAGCATGGTGGACAACGTCGAAATCGCGCACAACCTTGAATGCCTTAGCATTCCGGACGGCATGGTCGTCCGCTCGCAGGACATCCGAGGCTTCGAACCGCGCAAAATCGTCATCCTTGCATCCGGCTCGCAAGCCGAGCCGATGTCTTCTCTCTCCCGCATCGCCGTTGACAACCATCGCTTCGTATCCGTGGATGAAAATGACACCGTCATCCTCTCCTCGCGTATCATTCCCGGAAACGAAAAAGCCATCTTCCGCATGTTGGATCACATGTTCCGCCGCCGCGCACTCGTCTATTACGACAATTCCGCCGGCATCATTCACGTCTCCGGCCACGCCAGCCAGGAAGAACAAAAACTCCTTCTGCAACTCGTGAAGCCGAAATATTTCATTCCCGTGCACGGCGAATTCCGCCATCTCTTCCGCCACGCAGCGCTGGCGAATCAGCTCGGCGCAGTCTCAGGAGAAATTCTTCTCCTCGAAGACGGTCACTGCATCGAATTTAACGAAGACGGCGCTTTCCGCCGTGATCCTGTGCCAGCCGGCCGCGTCCTCGTTGATTCCGGCTCGCTTGAGGAAATCGAAGAAGTCGTCGTGCGCGATCGCAAACATCTTTCCGAAGACGGCGTCGTCGTTCCCATCATCGCGATTGACAAGCACACCGGCAATCTCGAATCGCAACCGGAAATCGTCACGCGCGGTTTTCTCAGCGACAACGGCAGCGAGCTGATTGCCGGCGCGCGCGAAATCATTTTGCGCACCATTAACACTTCCAACCCCGAAGAAATGTCCGATTGGTCGGTAATCAAGGAAAAAATCCGAGTGGACCTTAAACGCTATATCAACAAACAAACCTCGAAACGCCCGCTCATTCTTCCAGTCATTCTCGAAGTCTGACCCAGCTAAATCGTTTTATTTCAGCCCCAAACCGCAATCGCACGGCAAGATTGCGATTCGCCACATTTTCTTTTTGAATCCATCCTCCTGTAGCGATAACTCAGATTTCCCCCTGAATTCCGCAACAGCTCTCACCGCGTGACGTCAAACTTTACGTATCACATGCGCCCTTCTTCGGCACCGTTCAGCGAACACCGGAGAAAATTTCACGACGCACTCGAAAGGATCTCTTATGAACGCGAAGAACATTTCTAAAGGTGTTCTGCTCGGCGCTTCGCTTTTTCTGGCCACGGCTGCCTTCGCAGGTGAAAAGGCGTCCGTCAAGCTGTACGAAGAAGTGAAGGTCAACGGCAAGACCATCGCTCCCGGCAAATATGATGTCGAATGGACCGGCGCGGGCGATCAGGTGCAGTTGAACATTCGCCAAGGCAAGGAAACCATTGCCACGGTTCCTGCGAAGCTCACCGCGACCAAGGCCGCTCCCGTCGCCACCGGCTACTCCACCAAGAGCGAAACCGACGGCACCAAGTCGCTTACTTCCGTCTTCGTTGCGGGCAAGAAGTACACTCTCGAACTCGGCCAGGAAGTTGCTGCAACCCCGGCAAAGCCAGGCGAAACTGCCGGCAACCGGTAATTCGCTTCTCACAAACTGTCCCCTGTTTACAGCGCGTCCTTGCACTGCAGCATCAAGCAAGGACGCGCTTCTCTTTTTTAGCAACAAGGGTTCTTGTGTAGCCGGAGGGGCTTCAGCCCCGGCAATGCTTGGCAAGATTGCAAATCTAGCTTCTTCCGCTTTTCAATTCATTTCCGTCCTCGCCGCTTCCCCGCTACAATCATTCCTTTAGGAGCCCTTGTGTCATTTCCCTCTTCTCCCGTCGTGGAGAAAACTCCCGGCCGCGCCGCATTCGCATTCATTCTGGTCACCGTCGCTCTCGATTTTCTTGCGTTCGGGCTCATTGCCCCCGTGAATCCGGACCTGGTCCGCGGGTTTGTAGGCGGTGATTTCGCCCGCGCTTCTAGCATCACGGGCTATTTCTTTTTGGCATGGGCGACCATGCAATTCATTTTCTCGCCGATTATTGGTGCTTGGTCCGATCGCTTTGGCCGCCGTCCGGTGATTCTCATTTCGTGTTTCGGTAGCGGCATCGACTATGTGTTGATGGCACTAGCTCCGTCATTACGTTGGCTCTTCGTAGGCCGGCTCATCTCCGGCATTGCCACTTCCAACGTAGCTACGGCGTTCGCCTACATTACGGATGTCACTCCTCCCGACAAACGTGCAAGAGCGTTTGGCTTTATTAGCGCGGCGTTTGGACTTGGTTTTGTAATTGGGCCCGCTGTTGGCGGCTTACTTGGAAATATCAATCTTAGGCTGCCCTTTTGGGTTGCTGCCGCCCTAAGTCTTGCGAATGCTCTCTATGGTTATTTCGTCTTGCCCGAATCGCTGCCAAAGGAGCGCCGGGCAAAGTCTGCTTGGCACATGGCCAATCCCCTCAGCTCTTTAAAACTTTTCGGTCTGCATCCCGAGCTCACAGGACTCGCAGCCGTTCTCACCTTGTACTACCTGGCTCACAATTCTCTTATGTCCGTTTGGACGCTGTACACCGAATATCGCTATACATGGAACAACCGTGACGTCGGCCTCTCGCTCGCCGTCGTCGGCGTCAGCGCTGCTCTCGTCTCCGGCCTTTTGGTTGGTCCCTTCGTCAAACGTTTCGGTGAAAGGGTGAGCCTCCTATTCGGTTTGCTTTTTGGCACAATTGGGTTCGTCTGCTTCGGTCTCGCTCCATACGGCAAACTGGTTCTCGCCACAATTCCTTTCATCGCTTTATGGGGTATCGCTGCGCCCCCCATTCAATCGTTAATGTCGCGCCACGTCGATCCTTCCTCTCAAGGCAAACTCCAGGGCGCCATCAGTTCCATCCGCGCCGTAACCAGCATGGCCGGTCCGATTCTCTTCACTCAGGTGTTCGCGGCGGCCATATCACCAGGTGTTAAGTTTCATGTTCCGGGCGCTCCGTACCTTGTTGCGGCTGTTCTTTTGTTGTCCTCCCTTCTTCTCGCAGTATTTGTCACGCGCCCTGGTGCCGCCCCAGCCGCAGTTCCCCAACCTTCCGCGGATACCTCTTCGATCGCCCCATGAGAGCCGCCGAATTTTCACTTGACACGAGCGGTAACTGATTATTTACTTACGATCAAGATACCTGTTCGTATAGCTCTCCCAAGGAGCTATTCCATGAAAATTCGCTTGTTCGTCACAGTAGTTGTGTACCTTGGAGCTTTGTTCGCATCTCCTTCGGCTTACGCCTGGGGCTGCAAAGGCCATCAAACCATCGCTCTTATCGCTAAGAAACATCTCACTCCGGCGGCCAAAGCTCTTGGCGATAGGTTTCTTGCCGTCGATCCCGGCAGACACATTCCCAGTCAGGGCGTTTGCGGCACGCAGGGTCTCGACTCTTATGCCGCAGCTTCCACGTGGGCAGACGCCGTCCGCAAGAAAGGCGTGGACGATGGCTGGCACTATGTGGATATCCCTCGCGGCGGTGACCAATCGGCCATTTCAACCGTTTGCGCTCTCACGCCCAGCTGCGTGGTGGACGCGATAAAAAAGCAAAAAGAGATTCTTGAGGACTCTTCAAAAAGTGACGCCGATCGCGCTGCCGCTGTTCGCTACATCATTCATTTCGCGGGCGACATTCATCAGCCTCTCCACTGCACGACCAATGGCGATCGCGGCGGCAATTGCGTCCCTGTGACCTATTTCAAGGACAAGCCGAATCCGACGAAAGAGAATGGAGTCGTTGTTCCCGACACTTATACGCCGAACCTGCACGGCATCTGGGACAAGCAAATGGTCGAGAAGGATATGGCGGCTGTCGGCGCCGCAACCGCGCAGGCCTATGCCGACTTTCTGGACCATTCCCTCACGTCAGACATCTTGAGTTGGCAAGCGGAAGCGATTAGTCCCGAAGACTGGGCATGGGATAGCCACGAACACGCCGAAGATATCTCCTATGGTGACTTGCCCAAGCTGATCCCCGTGGATAAGCATCCTGACGCCGATGTGAAAGCGTGTTCCGATAATCAACGAATTGGCAACCGCATGTTTCACAAACACTTGAAACTCAGCCAAGCGTATCAGGACGACGCGTCAGACGTGATCCGCGAGCGTTTGGCGATGGCAGGCATTCGCTTGGCGATGCTGCTCAATGACGCAGCGGCGAACCTTCATTAGACGGACCGCTCGTTTCACTCTACTGCGGATAATCGCAGGCCTCTCGTCGCATCCATCGGGTGGGATGCGTTCGCACGTGGCCTGTACAAAACTGAATCGCGGATTGGCTTCTTCCAATCCGCGACAATTCCGCCGATCCAAAATATTTACCGCGTCCAACGCTCCACTCGTACCGGCCCATTGAACCAGGTATCGTTCGTCTTGGCTGACAACGACGCAGCGCTCACTTCAGCCACGCCGCCTTGCAACGGGTCGGAGTCAATGCATTGCCCTTGGCCCAAATACGCAACCACGTGCACTCCGTTCACCGCGAGCACGTCGCCTGCCTTCACCTTGCTCCAATCCAAACGGGCCAAGCTTTCTGCTTCTGTGACTTGTTCCAAATTTCCGCCGCAGCCTTCCCACAATTCTTTCGCCGTGCAATGAATCTTCGTTTTGGAAACGCGATCGTGCGCCTTGCAGATGAGCGACGAGCAAGTCTCATCCAAATATGCGGTGCCGTCGTAGGATCGCAATGCGTCTACGTACGTTTTCGGTTCGGCAAGAATAAGTCCGCTCACTGCGAAGAGGAGTGTTAAAAGCAGCTTCATGGCCCCGCGACCTCGGCTTTACGTTTCGGACAGCCTGCTGAATCGACTGCGCTCCGCTGGGCACCTGTCCTAGCTAGAGTGCATCCCGTCCGTAAGGACAGGGTGAGCCAGGCATTAAATCAGAACTATGGTACCGGGGTCCATTTTGAAACATTCGATGGGCTACTCGCAACAGATCCTTTTGTACTAGAACCGAGAATGATATGCCTTGTATTTTCAATTCATTACAAACGGGGAGAGTCCCACTTAGCCAAGTATTCTGGTGGGCGCTTCCTTTTTCGCACCTTGAACGTTCGCGCCCTCGCCAGCCCAAAAAAGCTGCTACCCGCCTTCTCCTGCAAAGCATCATATTCTTATTCCTAGCTTTCCATTCAAAGAGCCTTTCGTTCCCAAGGAGAATCCAATGGCGAAGAAAACAAATCCCGGCAGCCCGCAGAGCGGTACGGAAAGGGCCCGCCCAATCCTGCATCAGCACTCTCGAGAAATTCAGCCTTTCGGAAAAATCGCCAAGCTTTCGATCGCACTCGATGAAAATGTTTGCGCCGCAAGTGTCGAAAATCTCAATCAAATTCTCGCAGACACTATCACCCTGCGCGATCTTTACAAGAAACATCACTGGCAAGTCGCCGGCCACACGTTCTACCAACTCCATCTTCTTTTCGATAAGCACTACGAAGAGCAGGACGAACTTGTGGACACCATTGCGGAGCGTATTCAGCTCCTAGGCGGCGTGAGCCTCGCCATGGCCGCGGACATCGCCGAAACCACTATCATTCCTCGCCCGCCCCGCGGACGTGAAGAAGTCCCCGTGCAAATTTCGCGCCTTCTCGAAGCGCACGAAATTCTTCTCAAGGAAGCGCGCACCATGGCCAAGCAAGCCTCCGAAGCCGGCGACGACGGCACCAACGACCTTCTCGTCAGCGACATCATTCGCACCAACGAGCTTCAAGTCTGGTTTGTCTCAGAACACCTCGTAGATGTTCCTCTCGTCAGGGCGGACGCCTCGGCAAAAACAAAAGCCGCCTCCGCTGACTGAATCTCACAAACGCGAATCCAGACAAATGCAAAAAAGCAGGGGCTTGCGCCCTGCTTTTTTGCATTTGGAGGCTTCCTCGAGCCGACCTCACGAGCAAGTTCGTTTTACTTCTCAGGTATGCAATCCCAGTAGCCCGAGAGGCGGAGTTCCCCTCGCTTCTCTTGCTTTGGATTAAACGCCCCCAGTTTCCCTGTCGTGATCACCGGACAACCCTTAATTTGGACCAAGCTCGGTCTTTTCGTCTGGCTTGTGGTTACGTTGATTCCTATTGTGGATCCTGGTTTCGAGGCAACGTCTAAAGCCTTCAGTCTTATCGATCAAATACCCGTCTTTGGCAAAGGCGGTTCAACGAACAATGAAAAATAGCTCGTGCGGCGAAAGAACGCGGTCATTTGTGGTCGTTGTTCGGACTTGCCTGCTCGATTTCAGAGAAGTACGCTTGGAGGGCTGATTCTCCACCCATCGTGAGGGGGCTTCCATGGCCACAGCAATGCCTTCCCAATCCGTCGGCTCAACCATCATCCCCAGCATGCGTTATCGCAACGCCCCTGCCGCAATAGACTGGCTCTGCAACGCGTTCGGATTCGAAAAACATCTCGTCGTCCCCGGCGAGAACAACACCATCGCCCACGCCCAACTCAATTTCGGCAGCGGCATGATCATGCTCGGATCCATCAAGGACAACGAATTCGGCAAATTGATGAAGCAGCCCGATGAAATCGGCGGCGCAGAAACGCAAAGCTGCTACGTCGTCGTCTCCGATTGCGACGCGCATTACGCTCGCGCCAAAGCCGCCGGCGCCCAAATCATTCTTGATATCCACGACGAAGGCCACAGCGGCCGTGGTTACGCCTGCCGCGACCTCGAAGGCCACATCTGGTATTTCGGCTCCTACAACCCCTGGCATTCCTAGCTTGTTCCGCTCGTTTGCAGTATTCAAACGGTTCAAACTTGTTGTAGAGTACCGCTCATCGCGAGGCCGCCGCACGACCCCGCGCCGCTTTCCGCAATAGGGGAACCATCGTGGATAAACGTCTTCCTTCTTCCGGCTCAAAAGAAACATCCGTTTCGCGCCGTAAATTCCTCGCCCAAACTGCGACCACTGCCCTCGGCTTTTCCATCGTCCCGCGCCACGTCCTCGGTGGCGCCGGCTACGTTCCCCCCAGCGACAAGGTGAACATCGCGTTTATCGGTGTCGGCGCGCAAGGCTTCCGCGTCATGCTTCACTTTCTAAAAGAGCCCGACGTCCAGGGTGTCGCCGTCTGTGACGTCAACAAGAGCGGCTCCGACTACCCTCAATGGAGCACCCACGAATTCTGCAACTCCGTACGCAACCTTCTCGGCGTTTCTTCTGGCTGGGACTGGCTCAGTCCGGACGATCCGATTCAGCTCTCGCACACGCTCAAAGTCACCGCAGGCGTCGCCGGTCGCGAACCCGCGCAAAAAGTCGTGGATGCCTACAACGCCACAGGCCAGCGCTCTGGACAATCCCGCGGCTGTGCGGCCTATTCTGACTACCGTGAGCTTCTCGAAAAAGAAAAAGACCTCGACGCTGTCGTCGTCTGCACCACAGACCATCTCCACGCTTCCATTTCCGCCGCGGCCATGCGCAAACAGAAACACGTCTTCTGCCAGAAACCGCTCACGCACACGATTTACGAAGCGCGCCGCATCGCGGAAATCGCCCGCGAAACCGGCGTCGCCACGCAAATCGCTGTCGGCAATCAAGCATCCGAAGACACGCGTCTTCTTTGTGAATGGATCTGGTCCGGCGCCATTGGCCCCGTCCGCGAAGTCCATAACTGGTCTACCCGCCCGTTCTGGCCGCAGGGCATCGATCGTCCCAAAGAGACGGAACCTGTGCCGGATGATCTCAATTGGGATCTTTGGCTTGGCCCTGCGCCAGTCCGCCCGTACAATCACGTCTATCTTCCCTTTTCCTGGCGCGGATGGGCCGATTTCGGTTGCGGTGCTCTGGGGGATATGGGCTGCTACAGTTTCGACACAATCTTCCGCGTGCTGAAACTCGAAGCGCCGTCCAGCGTCGAAGCATGTTCCACCGATCGCTATCCGGAAACGTATCCCAACGCGTCGCTGATTACCTTCAACTTTCCCGCGCGCGGCGAAATGCCGCCTGTGAAATTCACCTGGTACGACGGTGGCCTCAAACCGCCGCGCCCCGAAGAACTCGAGGATGATCGTCCCTTCACAATGGAAGGAGAGGACGGAGAGGAGGGTCTCCTCTTTGTCGGTGACAAAGGCAAAATTCTCTGCGGCTTCAACGGAGCCAAACCACGCCTCATTCCTGACGCGAAGATGAAAGCGTTTCAGCCGCCTCCCAAAACTCTGCCGCGCTCGCCCGGCAACGAACGCGAATGGCTGGACGCTGCGAAGGGTGGCAAGACTAAACCCGGCGGCAATTTCGAATTCTCCGCCGTTGTGACCGAAACCCTGTTGCTCGGCAACGTCGCTTCCCAGACTGGCCAAAAACTAAAGTGGGATCGCGCTGGCCTCAAAGTGACGAATTCCGATGCCGCGGACAAAATCGTTCGTCCGCCGCGCCGCCCCGGCTGGGAACTTTGATGTCTTCCATTTCAACGAATGCTTCGCGCCTGATTGCGGTGTCATTCCGAACCCGTCGCCTTTCGGCGGGGGCGTGGCTCCGGCTTTTGTGTAGCGCAGGAACTTCAGGCAGTGCTTGGCAAAATCTCGAACGAATAGGAGTAAATCGATGTCAACCATATCAAGACGGCGTTTCATCAAATCCACTGTAGCCCAAGCCGCCGCATCCACTTTTCTCTCCTCGCTCGCATTGACTGTGCATGCTAACCCTCTCGGGCTCCCCATCGGCTGCCAAACCTGGCCCGTCCGCGAAATGATCGCCAAAGATTTCCCCGGCACCATCAAACAACTCGCCGACGCCGGATTCCAATCCATCGAACTCTGCTCCCCCGTCGGTTACGCCGAGCACGGTTTCGCCGGTCTCGCCAAATACTCGGGATCCGAACTCAAAAAAATTCTGTCCGACGCGGGCGTCACCTGCGTCAGCTCTCACTTCGGCATTCAGGAGCTAAGAAAAGATCAGCCCGCCCGAATTGCGTGGGCAAAAGACGTCGGTCTAACGCAAATGCTCGTCCCCAGTCTCGACGGACCAAAAAATCCAACTATGGATGACGTAAAGCGCGCAGCCGACGAGTACAACAAGATGGGAGAACTCGCGGCCAAAGCCGGAATCCAGCAGGGCCTTCACAACGAAGATTTCGAATTGTCCGTGGTAGATGGCAAGCGCACCTACGATCTTTTGCTAGGCCTGCTCGATCCAAAACTAGTCAAATTCCAGTTCCAGGTCTCAACCATCAGCGACGGCTACGATGCCGCCGAATATTTCACCAAATACCCGGGCCGCTTCATTTCCATGCATGTCCAAGGTTGGTCCGCGCAAACCAAAAAAATCATGCCGGTAGGACAAGACACGCTCGACTGGAGGAAAATCTTCTCCACCGCAAAAACCGCCGGAATAAAGAACTACTTCGTCGAAATGAACCTCGACTTCATGAAAGCCAGCGTCCCCTACCTCCGCAACCTCCAGGTCTGAAAAAAAGCCTTTGGTTGCAGATGGGAATTCACGCGACTGGAATATTCCTGAGAGAGCTACTCGTTATTTCTTTGGACGCGTTCGCTGCAAGACTGCTTGCCAAAAGAAGCCGTTTTGAAAGGCGAGTAACCCGAACGAAAATACCTGGATAGGTTCAAGACTCTTGACTGCCTCCAGCGAACCAATTAAGGGCAAGAGAAGGATCGGCGAAACACACATCGGCTTGACGAAATCCAGCCACGAGAAATTTCCTCGCAGGTAAAACACGTACCTGGCTGCTACGCCGAGCAAGATAGCCGCAAACATGATGAACACCACTAATGTTGGTGAAGCACCGGAACCGAAGGTCACGTACCCTGCACTTTTGCTTGCGATGGCTACATCAAGGACAATCAATGCGAGCAGCGGAAGGAGTTCCAACAAAAAACGCTTGCCGCTGCGCGAACGAATCCAGTCGATAAAAATTAGACCCAAGTAGACCGCAGCGCAGACCTTCAGAATTCCAGGTATTGACATAAGTTCACTTGGGCAGCTTTCCGAGCCGATCCAAAGCCGTTTTGTCTCCGGCGTCCGCTGCCCTTTGGTACCACATTCGCGCCTGCCCGTAATCTTGTGTTACACCGCGCCCGTCGGCGTACAGCCCCCCTAGGTTGAGCATTGCAATCGCATCTCCGCCCGCTGCCGCTTTCTCGTACCACTGCCGCGCTTGCTGGTAGTCTCGGGCAACGCCTTGTCCATTGTCGAACAGAACGCCCAAGTAAGTCATTGCGGTCGCATATCCAGCCGCTGCCGCTTTCTCATACCACTGCCGTGCTTGCACATAATCTTGTGTTACACCGTGCCCGTTGGCATACAGCCCCCCCAAGTTGTACATCGCGGTCACATCTCCAGCTGCTGCCCCTTTCTCATACCACTGCCGCGCTTGCTGGTAGTCTTGCGGAACGCCTTGTCCCTTGTCGAACAGGACGCCCAAATAGGTCATCGCGGTCGCATCTCCAGCCGCTGCCGCTTTCTCAAACCACTGCCGCGCCTGCCCGTAATCTTGTTTGACACCGTGGCCCTCGGCATACAGTTTCCCCAAGCTGTCCATCGCGATCGCATACCCAGCCGCTGCCCCTTTCTCATACCACTGCCGCGCTTGCTGGTAGTCCTGCGGAACGCCTTGTCCATTGTCGAACAGGATGCCCAGGGAGGTCATCGCGGTCGCATCTCCAGCCGCTGCCGCTTTCTCATACCATTTTCTAGCTTGAACAAAGTCTTGCGGGACACCGTAACCATCGCGGTATATTCCCGCTAGGTTGTACATCGCGGTCCTATTACCAGCGGCTACTCCCTTCTCAAACCACTCTCGGGCCTGCCCATAATCTTTTGAGACGCCGAAGCCAAAGAAATATAAATATCCAACAAGGGTCATAGCGTCGTCATTTCCGGCACCTGCGGCCCTTAGAAACAACATCCGCGCATCGTCGTAGCGCTGGGCGTCAAGGGCCAGACGTCCTTCTTGGACCAGGTCGGTTGCTTTTTCACCGAACGCCACTGCACTCTGTGCGTCCCAGGGCTTTGCATTTCCGGCCTGCACCTGTCTTCTCTGATTCAGAAAAAAGAATTCCCCCACGCTCCCGTTACGAGAAATATCACCTTCCATTGGAATCTGGCTGCCGTTCGTTGCGTAAGGAATCTCTGAATGAAGATAACTGTCGAGTTCGTGGTAGGTGATGACCCCATCCCGTGGAGCATTGTCGGCAGCGCCTTCCAAGCCGGCAAAGATTTTTTCAAAGAAGACGCTGCCCGGCCCGACATTGGCGACTTGAAGACTCTGCTGATTCGACCTGCTTGCCATGATGGCATGGGCTCCGCGATCCCCAGGACCCAGTGGATTCGGGCCAAATGACTTTCGTCCAAGGAATGCGCCGCTTTGGCAGGCGTTGATCAGCACTAGAACCTTTTCAGCCGAGTCAATATCAGGGTCAAGGAGCGTGCGTAACACACTAAGGTCGATCCTGTTCACGGGATCAACATTTGAGACTGCCGGACTTGTGAGTAAAAACCCCCTCGCCGTGTCTTCGGAGCCTTCCGCATAACCATGGCCGGTATATGCAAAAAGAAAACGCGAGTGAGGCGAATGTGCGAGACGATCCGGGAAATAGTTCTGAAGGAAATAGTTCAGGTTGTCGAGGTTTACGTCGCCGTCTTTCAGCACGACGATTTCATCAAAGAACTCCTGATCCCTTAAGTACGCTTTCAGTTTTTCTATGTCTACTGCCGCGGGCTTAAGAGACCGCTGCAAAGGCGGGAAGTTAGGATACTGTGTCACGCCCGCGATGAGCGCATAACTGCGACCGACGCGAAGGGATGTTAATCCGACCGAATTGAGTGCCTTTTCGTACAATGAGCGTTGATCAGAATATTGGAGAAAGAAACGCTTGTACTGGTCCGGCACGTTCGGTTTGGACTGCGCCAAACTGGAAATCGGCAAAGCAAAAAGCAGCAAAGCGAAAACAGCCGGCGGGCCAAGAGGTACTTTCAAAATCGATCCCTCCCGTAGCAGTTTCGCAATGATACTGCATACATTAATAACGCGGTGAGAAATTTTGCAGCATTTACCACCGAATGGAGCGTGTCAATACGGCGACCGGAGAAGGCGAGCATGCAGACATGACCATCACCTACAAAACGCTTTCGCCGAATCTTCCCATCCGCAATCTGGTCGTCTCTGGCAAATCGCTATCCTTTGACTGGAAAGATCTCGACGGCGCCTCAAGTTCGAGCGCACACCCGAAAAACTCCGGCCGCCTGAGCTGGCACGATCTCCGAGCAGACGCCAAAATGCCAGTCATTCTGCTTAACAAACAAACGGCAAGGACCTCCTAAGCTTCTGCGCCGAAATAATTTGGACAACAACCTTCGCCGTGAAAGCAGACAGGTGTCCCTCTTCCGTTCTTCAGTTCAATTGTTTCGAATAAATTCTCGCGGCAACCCTTTTTTTGTTTAGGCGTAGTTCCCAATTGTGTGTACGCGCTCATCCAAATTCGTTGCCATGTGACGATCATGCCGGTCCAAGAACTCTTTCTTGCCATCTTAGCCGAGCACTCAGCCATCATTTGCAAAGGCATCAAAGCCCACGCAAATGCCCGTAAGCGCCTTTAGAATGAACACTTGTGGCGCAAGGACTCAAAGTCCCTTTGTTTTCAGCACTTACAAAAAAAACAGGGGGAGGGATGGGGGTGTTATTGTTAACCAGACTCCACTCCTTGCTTACCCCTTCTCACAGGAGTACCCTTCACTGGTTTGTTCAGCCCGCGCAATCGCAAGGAGGCTTCCCATGGCAACAGCAGTGTTAGAGCCCACCGTTAAAGTCACCGCCAACAAACTTCTCATCAACAACAAATGGATAGATTCCGCTTCCGGAAAAACTTTCCCGACCATCAATCCAGCTACCGGCGAAGTCATCACCCAGGTTGCCGAAGCCGACGCCGCCGATGTGGACAAGGCTGTAGCCGCCGCTCGCGCCGCCTTTGAAAAAGGCGCGTGGAAAAAGATGCCCGCCTCGCAGCGCGGCGTTCTGATGAACAAACTCGCCGACCTCATCGAAAAGCACGCCGATGAACTCGCGCAGCTCGAAGCTCTGGACAACGGCAAGCCGTATCACGTCGCGCGCGCCGCCGATCTCCCGCTCACCATCGCCTGCTACCGCTACTATGCGGGCTGGGCCGACAAGCTTCAGGGCAAAACCATTCCCGTCAACGGCCGCTATTTCACCTACACCAAGCACGAACCCGTCGGCGTCGTCGGCCAAATCATCCCGTGGAATTTCCCGTTGCTGATGCAGGCGTGGAAACTCGGCCCCGCGCTAGCCACCGGCTGCACGGTCGTCATGAAGCCCGCCGAACAGACTCCTCTCACAGCACTTCGCGTCGGCGAATTAATTCTCGAAGCTGGATTCCCCGAAGGAGTCGTCAATCTTCTTCCCGGTTACGGCCCCACCGCCGGAGCCGCCATCGCCCGCCACATGGACGTGGACAAAGTCGCCTTCACCGGCTCCACCGAAGTCGGCCACCTCATCATGAAAGCAGCTGCGGAAACCAATTTGAAGCGCGTCACGCTCGAACTCGGCGGCAAGAGTCCCAACATCGTTTTCGCCGACGCCAACATGGATCAGGCCATCGAAGGCGCGCACTTCGCGCTCTTCTTCAATCAGGGCCAATGCTGCTGCGCCGGCTCGCGCCTCTTCGTCGAAGAAAAAGCCTACGACGAGTTCGTGGAAAAATCCGCCGCCCGCGCCAAAAAACGCACCGTGGGAAATCCCTTCGATAAAAACACCGAGCAAGGCCCGCAAGTGGATCAGGATCAATTCAACAAGGTCATGAGCTACATCGAATCCGGGAAAAAAGAAAAAGCAAGACTCGTCGCGGGCGGCAATCGCGTCGGCGACAAGGGCTACTTCATTGAGCCAACCGTTTTCGCTGACGTGCAGGACAACATGAAGATCGCGCAGGAGGAAATCTTCGGACCGGTCATGTCCATCCTGAAATTCAAGGACATCTCTGAAGTCGTCGAGCGCGCCAACAAAAATATGTACGGCCTCGCCGCCGCTGTTTGGACGCAGGACATCACCAAAGCCCACGCCATCGCGGACGGCGTTCGCGCCGGAACCGTTTGGGTCAATTGCTATGACGTCTTCGACGCCGCAGCTCCGTTCGGCGGATTCAAACAATCCGGCATCGGCCGCGAACTTGGCGAATACGGCCTAGCCAATTACACCGAAGTAAAAACCGTCACCATCAAACTATGAAACTCTCGGCCTTAAGAAGGCTTGTCATCCTGAGCGCATCCAGGAAGATGCGCGAAGGATCTCAGCGTAAGGAGTCTTCTACCAAGTGATTCGACAGCAGCGACGTTCCGGCTTTTCACGGGCGGCCATCTCGGCCGCCCGTGCCGTCTTTATGCTCGCAATTGTGGCATGCACCGCCACCCCTCTTTTTTCGCAAGACTCTTCCCTCGCCTTCAACCGCGCAAAGCACTTGCGCCACGGCATCAATCTCAGCCACTGGTTCGCACAGGTGTATGACGCAAAGGGCTACGTCAAAGAACATTTCGACACCTATGACACCGCGCAGGATATGGCCCTCATTAAATCCATGGGCTTCGATCACGTCCGCTTCACTCTGAATTGCGATCCAATGTTTCGCCGCGGTCAGGCGGACCGTATCCCCGCGGAATATCTCGCCATAGTGGACGCCGCAGTGAAAATGATTCTCGATCAAAATCTTTCCATAATTATTGACGTTCATCCCGAAAGCGATTTCAAACAAAAATTAGTGACCGATGACAATTTTGTCGAACAATTTGCAGACTATTGGCGTGCGTTGGTGAAACACTATTCTTCGCTCGACCCGGACAAAGTTTTTTTTGAAATTTTGAATGAACCGGAATTCAAAGATCGCTACCGTTGGATGGGAGTCCAAGCGCGACTCGCTCGCACGATTCGTGAAGGCGCGCCGAATCACACCATCATCGCCACGGGAGCAAACTGGTCTTCATCGAATGAACTTCTTTTTCTCGAACCGCTGCGTGACGCGAACGTAATTTACAATTTTCATTTTTACGACCCGCACATCTTCACGCATCAAGGCGCAACGTGGTCCACGAATTTTCAGCATTATCTAACGAATCTCCCGTATCCATCAACGCCAGAAAATGTCTTCATCACAGAATCCCAAATCCCAGACCCCGCGAATCAACAAGTGGTCGCCCGTTACGGATTCGATCGATGGGATAGCTCCCGCATTGATGGAGAAATCGCACAGGTCGCCGCCTGGGGCAAGCGCTGGAACGTGCCGCTAACCTGCAACGAATTCGGCGTCTACCGAGCTACCGCCAATCCAGCTGACCGCGCGGCCTGGCTGCGCGATGTCCGCACCACGCTCGAAAAATACAACATCGGCTGGACCATGTGGGATTACGCCGGTGGCTTCGCCGTCGTCACCCGCAAAGACGGCGTCTCTACTCCTGACCCAGTCACTCTCAAAGCCCTCGGCTTGACCATTCCACCTGCGCCATAACCGTCAAAACCTTGAACAATTCGTCTATCTCCCCCGCTCCCGGTAAAACCGGTTCACGCCTTTCATCATTTTTCGTAACTCTTTCGTTCTTTGCGCGCGCAACGCATCATCTTGCTTCGACTCAAGAAACGCCTCCTCTCTCTGCAACTTGTGGTAATTCGCCAACCGTTCTTCATCCATCGCGTCGCGCACAGCGCAGCCCGGTTCATCCTTGTGCAAACAATCCCGGAATTTGCATCGTCGCGCGAGTTCTTGCACGTCCGCGAACGCGTGCCCAATGCCGTCGCTCGCATCCCAAAGCTGCAACTCCCGCATTCCCGGTGTATCAAGCACCACACCTCCGCCCAGAACCACAATCAACTGCCGCGACGTGGTGGTATGCCGCCCTCGATCGTCGCTTTCACGTACTTCCTTCGTCACTTGCATTTCCTTACCGAGGATTGAATTGATGAGGGAAGACTTCCCAACACCGCTAGAACCGAGCAACGCTGTCGTGCCGCCAGTGCGAACGATTTCGCGCAATTCCGCGATTCCCTCTCCACTCATGATGCTCGCAGTGACAACGCTCACACCCATTGCGGACTCTTCCGCTTCTGCGCGAAGCTCAGCAACGTTTTCGCAGAGATCGGCCTTGTTCAGGACAATTACGGGACGCGCACCACTCTCCCACGCTAGTGTTAGATATCGCTCAATCCGTCGTGCATTGAATTCCCGATTGAGCGAACTGACGAGCAGCACCGTATCTACGTTCGCTGCGACGATTTGCTCCTCGGTTTTTTTGCCGGCAATCTTGCGGGAGAATTTGCTCCGCCGCTCGAACACAGAATGGATTGTCGCTCGAGTTCCATGGTTTTCCGCGAGCACCCAATCGCCAACTGTCGGCAGCATTTCCCGGGACACAGCCTCGTGGCGAAGTTTTCCCCGCAATTCCGCCCAGCTTTCGCCGGATTCCGAAATTACCTTGTACAGGCCGCGATTTTCTTCACTGACTCGTGCTCGAACTAAATCGCCATTCTGTTTTTGTCGCCACTGGCTCTCAAAAAACTCACACCAGCCCAAATCCTGTAATGAATACACGCGAATCTCCTCGATGGCACGGAAACACAGCACGTTTCCGGCGGAAGAAAGGAATCAGAACGAGAAGGAATTCGATTCGCGGGGAAGAATTTGCTTCGTGGAAAAGCTAGAGCAGAGACACGGAGGCAGATCCATCCCGGCGGATGACTTCGGTTCGCACAGGCGCCTCCAAGAAAGAAGTGAAAAACTGGTTGCGGTACGCCGCAACAAAAGGAGCATAGCAGACTTTGGGTTGAAGAGAGCAAATTACTGACGTGCAGCACGGGTCTGGCCTAGAATCGGGGGCCGTGACCATCGCCATTCGCCAATCCGACGCGAAGGATTTTCCGCTTCTTTTCAAGCTGGATCAGAAATGTTTTCCGCCGGGAATCGCGTACTCAAAAACGATGCTGCGGCACTTCATGGCGCAGCCGGGCGCGGAATGTTTAGTCGCGGTAGAGGAAAAAGAGATCGTTGCGTTTCTACTCACTGAAGAAAATCCGCCGCTCGGCCACTTGATGACGCTCGACGTAGCCGAAGCGCACAGACGGAAAGGAATCGGGTCATTGCTACTGCAAGAGAGCGAAAATAATTTGCGGTTTCGTGGCGTCCGCACAATGCTGCTGGAAACTGCAACGACGAACGAGGCGGGCGTTGCCTTCTGGCAGCGCCATGGCTATCGTATCGAAGCGGTGCTGAAAAACTATTATCCCGGCCATCTGGATGCCTATGAGATGCGCAAGCGATTGCCGGCGACAAGGGAGCAGACGGCTTGAGTGACTATCTGCTGTCGGTGTTATTGGGAATCGTGGAGGGGCTGACAGAATTTTTGCCGGTGAGTTCAACGGCGCATTTGCGAATTTCTGAAGCGCTGCTGCACATCAATCTCAGCGATCCATACTGGAAGATGTATACGATCGTCATTCAGCTCGGCGCGATTTTGACTCTTCCGATTTATTTTCGCGAACGCATCGCGAAATTCCTTTCGACGTTTCCTTCGGGTGAGCGCGGCGATCGCACCGTCCTCACGCATCCCTTGAGCCTCGTTCTTATAGCCTTCGTCGTGACAGCAGGCCCCGCGTTCCTACTGACAAAAGTCATCGGCAAGCACCTGGAAAATCTGACTATTATCGGCACTTCCCTGCTGGTTGGCGGAATTGTGATGTGGATCGTGGACGCGCTGCACTCGCGCGCGGAAAAGGCAGGGCAAGTTCCCGGCAACGCGATCAAAACCTGGCACATGGAAGAAATGAATCTCGGCCAGGCAATCTGGATTGGCGCCTGTCAGATTCTATCGGCTCTGTTTCCGGGAACTTCACGTTCGATGTCCACAATCGCAGCGGGGCAGATCGCAGGAATGTCCCGGGCATCGGCGCTGGAATTCTCCTTTTTTCTTTCAATGCCGACAATGGCCGTAGCGACTCTGTATGAACTTCTAAAATCACTGCGCGCGAAAGGTGAAGATGCGTTGTCCGTTGGCCACATGAACGCGCATCAATGGGAGGTTCTGGCAATCGGCTTCGTCGTTTCCTTCATTGTGGCCTACGGCTCGGTCGCGTGGTTCATGGCCTGGGTACGCAAACACGGATTCGTGCCCTTCGCCATCTACCGCATCATCGTTGGTTCGGCGGTTCTTTACTGGGCGACCCGGATAGCAGCTTAGCGTAAGGAAACACAAGGCAACTTTGCTTTGTGCCTCGCGCTCCGTTTGATATGATTTGGATGTTCTTCCTGAGCAAGAGTCTAGCGCCGGTCTTGCTCGTGCCTCTCAGCCTTCCCCAAATCGCTGAGGAGAAATCGTGCGCTTTCTTACGCCTACTGGAAATAAGCGGCTGAATGAGCTGATTGGCTTTTTGTGTATCGTGCTAGGTCTGCTCGTCTCGGCTGCCCTATTCACCTATAGCCCCGCTGACAATTCGTTTAACGTCGCGGCGCACGCGCCCGACGGAAATCCATCGCACAATTTCATCGGACCGATCGGTGCGTATGGCTCGGACCTGCTGTTCCAGGGACTCGGGTATGCGGCTTTTCTGCTACCGATTGCACTGCTAACGGTGGGCTGGAAATGGTTCCGCAGCCGCGCCGTGGAATCGCAAGTGGCCACGCTCATTGGGTACGGACTCCTCGTAATTTCGATTCCAACGCTCCTCACACTGATTCCCTTCCCGGATGTGCGTGGGGCGATTCCCGCCGGCGGCATGTCCGGCCATCTTCTCGCAGGAGTACTCTCCGCAGGCTTGAACAAGGGCGCGTATCTCGTGGCGGGCGCGTTGTTTGTGACGGCGCTGTTTTTGACGACGAGTTTTTCGTTTAGCGGGACGCACGCTTGGGCGGTGAGTCCAACGGGGCCGATTGGCGCGGCGCAGAAATTGGGAATTTTGCAGAAGGCGCAGGCGCGCTGGCACGCGTGGAAGGAAGATCGCGAACAGCAACGCATGCGGCGAAAGGTGGAGGCGAACCGCCTCATCGGGCGCAAGCCGGCTCCGGCACAGTCCATCGGCGGTGCGGCAGTTTTAAACGAGCCGCAAAAAACCATTCAACTTGGGAATGAAGGCGATGTTTTTCGTGGCGTGACGAGCGAAGAAGCAGAAGACGATGACAAGGGTTCACACAAAGCGCCGATCCTAGTGCTGAATTCGGAAAAACCGGAAAAAGTAACCTCGAAGAAATCCGGGGAACCGAAGATCGCCAAAGATCACCCGAACTATAGGCTGCCTTCACTGAGTTTGCTGCGCGAAGGCTCACGCTCGCAGAAGCTGGATGAAGATGAGTTAAAGCAGCGCGCGCGGGCGATTGAAGAGAAGTGTCTTGAATTTGACGTGCAAGGGCGCGTGACGCAGATCAATCCTGGTCCGGTGGTGACTACGTTTGAATTCAAGCCGGAAGCGGGAATCAAATACAGCCGCATTATTGGGCTTACGGAGGATTTGTGTCTTGCGCTGCAGGCGGAATCGATTTTGATCGAGCGCATTCCGGGGAAATCCACGATCGGAATTGAAGTGCCAAATCTGAACCGACAGACGATTGCGTTGCGCGAGATAATCGAAGCGCAGGAATTTGTGGGCTCCCCAAGCAAACTAACGCTGGCGATGGGGCGCGACCTACACGGACGGATTCGCGTGACGGACCTGGCTTCCATGCCGCACTTGCTGATTGCGGGTTCGACCGGTACCGGCAAGAGCGTTTTCATCAACTCGCTGTTGATGTCCATCTTGTATAAAGCGACGCCGGACGACGTAAAAATCGTGCTGGTTGACCCGAAGCGGCTGGAATTGAATTTGTACGAGGGGATTCCGCACCTGATTGCGCCAGTAGTGACGGACCCGAAGGTTGCGTCGAACGTTTTGCGCAATGCGACGCGCGAGATGGAAAACCGGCTGAAGTTGCTGGCCCAGCGCGGTGTGCGCAACATTGACCAGTACAACCGGACATTCCATAAGCAGCAATCGCTTTCGCTCTTTGAGAATGTGGAACAGAACGAGCACAAGCCGCTACCCTACCTCGTCATCATCATTGACGAACTGGCGGACTTGATGATGGTGGACACAAACAATGTGGAAGAGTCCATCACGCGGCTGGCGCAGATGGCGCGCGCCGTGGGCATTCACTTGATTTTGGCTACACAGCGGCCAAGCGTGGACGTCATCACTGGCTTAATCAAAGCGAACTTCCCTGCCCGCATTTCTTTCCGCGTGGCGAGCAAAGTGGACTCGCGCACGATTCTGGATTCAAACGGATCGGAATCGCTGCTCGGCAAGGGCGACATGCTCTATCTGCCGGCGGGGTCGTCACGGTTGCATCGCATTCACGGTCCGCTGGTGACCGAAGACGAAATCACGGACGTGTGCAACTTCTGGCGGCAGCAGGCGCAGGCCAAGTACAACGAGCAACTGCTCGAAGCGCCAAAGGACGAGAACGGAAAGGTCGAAGAGGGTTTTGAGGGCGCTCCCAACGGCGGCGAGGAAGCGGACGACGAGCTTTATCAGGACGCGGTGCGCGTCTGTTGCGAAATGGGGCGCGCTTCAACTTCGACACTGCAGCGGCGGCTGCGTATCGGTTACGGCCGCGCAGCTCACTTGATTGATTTGATGGAAAAAGACGGCATCGTTGGGCCACCGGACGGCACGCGTCCGCGCGAAGTCCTGAAGAGCAAAAACTGGATGAAGGAATTCGACGATTCAACGCAGTAGTGGCAATGGCCAGTGCATCAAACTTCCTGGATTAATTCGCTTCTGCTTCACGGGAGAACGAGGCCCATGCCGCGATCTCCCATGGAGTGACTTCTCTCGACTTCAAGCAACATAGAATCCGTCGCCGTAACCGCTTATTTGAACGGGCCTGAAGCCCTTTGCCGCCATTTCGTCAAAGGCCAACTGATACTGGGCTGCGTCAAGGCCATGCCTTGCTTGCCAAGGGCCCGCCTGTCCCTGATACCAAATTGCGGCATACCTTGCGATTCCGGTATCACTGTAACCGTTCACCCATACAAGGCGCTTGCCCGCGGCCAACATCTCGTCAAATTTCTTTTGATACTCCAGTGTTGTCATTCCGTGATGCGCTTCCCACTGAACATTGTTGAGTCGTTGCCAGAGCGCGGTGAATTGAACGTCAACGTTCACGCGATAGCCACCGACTTGAGCGGGAACATAGCCTTGCGCTGGCAAATCAGTGAAAGTTTGCTGGAACTCAGCGCGTGACATGCCATGGCGCGCTATCCAGTCTGGTCCGCTTGCTTGCTCCCAGATCGCAGCGTAGCGCGGTTGTCCGTCGATCGCATAGCCGCTGAGACTAATTAGCTGATATCCGACAGCAGCGAGAGAATTAAAAACCGATTGATATTCCGCAGAGGTGAGATTGTGGCGAGCCACCCAGGGTGGTCCATCAGCCTTTACCCACACAGTTGCGAATCGGGCGTCGCGCCCTTCGCTGTAGCCACAGATGTTCATTGGCCTGTATCCCTGCGGCGCAAGTGTGTCCACCAGATTCTGGTACGTTGCGCTGTCTATGCCGTGCCGCGCTTGCGCCGGCCGCTTGTCCGGCTCCCAGAGCGCAGCGAAACGAGTTGAGAATCTGCTCAGAGTGACCGGTTGACCGAAGGCGTCGGTCCCACTTGCGTTGTATAGATCGGAGAAATTGAGGTGGGCATCGAGCCGAGAGCCGGACAAAGTGCCAGGCTTAACCGGAGCGGTGGAGGTTGCCACGTACATTTGCAACGTCGCGCCGTTGTTCGAGAATGCTCCATTCACGTCGTATTTGTCCGCACCTGCATAGAATGTGCCGAGTTTTGTCGGCGCACCAGGATTGGCAAAGTCTTCTGTCCGTCGAATGAGCAGCCTTGAGGTGCCCCCGGCATAGGTTACCCGCCAGTTTCCCACCCAGCAGGCTTCGTTTTGAACATAGGTCGAGTCCAGAACATCGGTTAAATAGAATCCTGAAGTAATTTGAAAGTTTGGATCGCTGGCATATTTGATTTCGATGAAAGCATTCTCGCCCCAGCTGTTTTTCGCGAAAAACACCTTGCGGTTGCGGTCGAATCCAATCAGCAGCAATACATGTCCACCAATGTTCGGCACGAGGTGATTCACATCGCAAACGACTTCGTGATATGAGAGAAGCGTGTTTTCAAGGTCAGTGACCGTCGGGTTCGCGCCAAGAGAGACGGCCCCTGCGGCCCTGTAACGCGCGTTCACGCGGGCGATCAGAGGAATGTGCTGCTCGCAGAATTCAAGTGCATCGTAATCTTCCTGAGTTGTCAGCGCAGAAATCCCTGAGTATCCAAGTGTTTTCAAGATATCGAGCATTTTTTGCTCCGATCCCAGATCGGGCGCGAATCCCTGATCGGGAATGGCGCACTGCGAGAGCTTCTGTGTGATATCAGCAGCTCCCTGGTTGCCTGTCAGCGTGGTGTTATTCTCGACAGGCGCGGTCGCAAATCCCGCCGTGTCGCGATTCAACGCAAAAGCCTTACCCATATGGAAGGCATATTCTTCGGAAGCGTCGATCGTCATTCCGAACTTACGACGGTACGCCGCCTCCAGGGCGGCAACACCGGCATAAGCCCAACAATCGCCTCGATCGCCCTGATTCCTAAATGCAGTTTGATACTGCGCAAGGCTAAAGACGCCGTTGAAGAGTATGGGAGGAACCACCAAGGGAATAAGCCTGAAGTTGCCGAGACGCACGGCCTCCGCGATCGCCTGGGCAACCGACGCGTCATGCACCTTGGGATCAAGAACGGGTGGAACGAACCTGGAGAGTTTGTCCTGCAATGGCTGATCGTGACTTTGAAAGGATTCCGAACTGACCTGACGCTTTGGAGAAGGCATGCCTTCACCTCCGTTTGAAGTGCGCCATGGAAGGTAGTGTGTCCCGCCGCATCCGGATTGGATTCAGAATCCCGCAGCAGGACGCAGGGAGAGGAGGGTTACAACCAACATGGACTGGTAACGACTAGTCCACCAACACATCGCTGAGCCGAGCGTAGCACGATCGGCTGATTCTGTCATCTAGCACCGGCTGCCCTATAGAACGTTTTGTCAGGAATGCGATTCGATGAATTTGCCGACGAGGACGGCGGAGTGTTCGCAAAGTTTGCGATCGTCGGGACCGAAGGCGGCGAGGAAGTGGCTGTCAATGTCGAGTTCACCGACGACTTTTCCTTTTGCGAAGATGGGAACGACGATTTCGGATTTCGTTTCGAGCGAGCAGGCGAGATAGCGTGGGTCCTTGTTCACGTCGTCCACAACGACGGTTTGGCCGCTGGATGCGGCGGCGCCACAGATGCCCTGATTCAGCGGGATGCGCGTGTGCGGCGTCATGCCGCCGCGAAACGGGCCGAGGACCAGCATGTTGGAATCTTTCTCGTCGATCATGTAAAAGCCAACCCAGTTATAGCGGGTTAGCTTTTCGTGCAGGAGATTCACGACGGAGTTCATCAGCGCGTCGGCATTTGCGGCGCTCGATGCAATTGCATTCAGTTCGCTGATAAGTGGAGCGGTTTCTTGAGCGGATATCGGCATAATTGTATTGAAACACGGAACGCGAAAACAAAAAATCCCCGTGCGAATTGACACACTGCCGCTGCACCCCTAAACTAGAAAAGTTGTTTGCGTGCCGGGGTAGCTCACTGGTAGAGCGCCGCCCTGAAAAGGCGGGCGTAGCCAGTTCGATTCTGGCCCCCGGCACCATCCGAACGTACTCCCAACAAATCCCAATCACCAGTGAGCGTATAGCTCTCCCCTGCCGCCGGCGTAAGCGTGATCTTTGTGCTACAGGACATGTCGAAACCTAGATGCCTGATACCCCCAACTTCCAGAGCAAACTAGCATGCATGCTTCTCGGAATGCGCACGGTGATCTGGAATGTTCACGAACCAGCTTGCTAGCCCAAATGGTCCTGAAGTTAGAGGTGGATAGGCTGGCGAAACCAGTCAAGAAATGACGCGAAGTGTTTCGACAACTTGGCAAAGGTATGCGATTGCGTCGCGATAGAGTCGATGAGCACCCACACACCACAACCCAGAGATACCGCGCATACCACCAGTCCCAGATAGCCGCCAATGAAGCGGGCAAAATCAGTGATGGGTCCCTTCGCACTCATGCGCAGGGCCAGAACAAACAGGAGACTTCCAGCCAATCCTGCGGCACTGATGACTTTCCACGACAATTGCCACGAACAGAGTTTGGAGCACCAACGGTCGAAAACACAATCCCAACGGAGCATCGGCATTGCGTCAGAGCGAGCAGGGATTGGAGCTTTGTTGCTGGCTTCCCAATTACGCAACTGGAAGGGTTCATGATTGTCCGCTTCCACTCGCAAAATCATTTCTTTGTAGATATCCACTTCCCAGCGGTCGTCGAGGCGAAAGCGGAGCGCATTATTCGATTCGGTGACGACTAATCCACGAAGGGGAATCGGCGATTCCCCAGCATCGATTTGCAGAACCACCTGGCGACCAAACCAATCCGAGTAAGTTTTTGGCATATATGCCACGACTTTCGCGTTCCCACAATCGCAACCGAACCAATGGAATGTCTGTACAAAAGCAGACATTTCTTGATTCCGTGCTAATCGGGACTGAGGGAAGGCTGTTGCAATGCCGAGCTGTCCTCGGTGTCACAGTGAACAGATCCATAGATCAAAGCGCAGAGGCGTCTTCGAGAGAAAACTTTTGACTTTGATTTATTTCAAGCCCTTCCGATGCGAGCAGTGTGACTTCCGATTCTTTCGGTGGTCCTCCTCACACCATCCAAGTTCGTCACAACCAGCAACCTCGCACCAGGCTGGGCACCGGTAAACGGTCACATTACAACCCTCTGGGTTGAAAATAGTTTTGTCTGCGGTCTTCTTTTTGCATGCATGGATGGAACAATTACGGGACAAACCGCGCCTCCGCCAGCAACGCGGTGGCCTGTTCTTTGGTGATTCCCTTGTCGAAGTTCTCCCCCGGCTTAATCAGGTGCCCATATCCGATTGTGGGTATTGGTTCCCGGAGTCTGGCTGCCGTTCTGAGGCGGAGGACTGTGGTAAGTGAAATTCCCATGCGGATCCACGTTCCCTTCCCTGACTTCGGCACCGGCAGTTTGCCAAACGCACGCCGTCCGTCGTTTCAGGGACGGCCTTGATCTCAGCCTCGACAATCCTTCGGCCTGATAATTTCACTACGACGGATTGCCAACCCTGTACTGCTTGATTCCGCGGACACTATCGTCGTGCAGCGCTGCGAATTGCGGTGATGAAATTTCGCGCAATAGACCTCGCGCGGTGAATGCCGGCCAGTGAGTAGGCCGCGTTTCAATAGCGCGCTAGGGCGCGTTAAAGAATTCCCACATGGCTGGGGCGGCGGCAGCATCTCCGGGGCTCTTGGTTATCCCGAGGCCTTCGAGCATGAGGCGGAGGACGCTTTGGTGCTGGTAAAAGGCGATGGATTTGTATCCGCGCTTGGCAAGTGGGCTTACGATGACCGCGGTCACGTGGCCGCCACCTGAAGTGAAGTCAGTGTCGTTGGCCTCATCAAAGACGATAATGAGCAGGCCATCCTTCTGAAACTGCGTGCTTTGAATAAGCGGGTCGATGTTGTTCTTGAGCCAGGTATCGGCAGTGCTCAGCGGACAGTCGTGCGCGTCATTGCAAAGATTGGGGACAATAAAGGAATACTCAGGAAGATTGATGGTGTTCAGATCACCGGCAAGTTGGCTGAAGGGCACGAGGTTTTGCATTTGCTTGGCATCGTTTTGCACATCGGTGAAATAGGCAAGCGGATTGTGACGCACGGCGTAGTGGCCAGCGTCATCGCCAGTGTAGCCGACCATGGGGAGATCTTCGGCGTAAGACTTCCAGGTCTTACCTGCGGCGACAAGTTCGCGAACGACGTTGTTTGCATCGACCGGGAATGTGTGTGGCGTCAAGGCATCGATAGGGGTCAAGAGTTGGCCGGTGGTCAGCTGGAAATAGTTTGGGATCGACGGATGCGCGTTGGCGAAGTAGTTTGTCGCGAGGCCGTACTGGCTGGCGAGGCCATTCAAGTACGGCATCGAAGGATTCGCGATGACGTCGGAGTAATTGGCATTTTCCTCGACCACAATGAAAACGTGGCCAAACCGCACGCTTTGGCTGGGCGGCGGCGGGGTATTGGCTGCCTGTCCTACGCAACCGGCCAGGGCGAGGACGCAGAACGCAAGCGCAAATAATTGAAACTGGGCCACGGCCAGACACATCTTTACTTGTGACCGCGAGAACATCAGTGGTCTCCTTCTTCCGAACGGCGTTGATGCCTTATCGTGTGTGGGGCAGAACACTGCACTAACGCCAAGATAGCCGACCGGCAGACGGAGGGCTATCCGGTTGTGGACACTCACGGGATTTCGCATTCATCCTTCTACTGCGATTGGGGATGATCGCGTTACAGCAGTGGTCGTGGGGCCGAGTGGGCGGCCGCGACGCTGCCCTGCTACGCCGCTACTGGCAGAGTAAACTCGTAGGAGCGAACCGATTCAATCGGGCCCCCGGCACCATCCATGCTGCCACGCCCCTAGCAAATCCCAGGTTCCCGATGCGATGCATGCGTGCAAGCTCGGCCCTGCAACTTCGCCTAATCAACCCGCGTCGCGACGCTGGTCACCGTCCGGTCCGGACCGTCGTACGGTGCCGTAACCACCGCGTTAATCTGCTTCCCTTCCTTAACGACCACGATCTCCAGGTTTACAAAGCCGCCGCTGCTCGGAACGATGTGTGCCGTCCCAGTGCAATCGCTATTCACCTGGTACGTGCCGGTGCCCGGCGTCCACTCGTTCGCGGGTGCTTGCCCGTTCACGACAATGTGGTCTACTTGTGTGAAATTCCCGTTCCCATCGTAGTGCGTCATCACCACTCCGCGCAGCGGCAAGCTGACTCCCGGTGCCGGAAGCACTACGCCTTCCACACTCGCACCGTAGTCTCCTCGAAGCGTCCGGTTCGAACAGCTCTTGCTTTCTCCTTCGCTGGGCCTTGGCGCCGATGCCGCCACCTGCGGCGCTGACGGGGCAAACAACCATCCACCCACCGCTAATGCCGCTGTCACTACGATCGAAATCCTCGTAATTGAGTTTCTTTGCATTTGTGACCTCCTTGTCGGTCGTCCCGACACTACAGTTCGGCCCCCGCGCTCGGCAATGGTCGTCTTATTCTTTCTATGTTCCCTGCATGTTCCTCATTAACTTCCGTCACATCGGTCGCTTACGCCTACTTCCTGTGAGCCATGTTTGAACATCCGTGAACCGGATTATCACGATGCTATACTCCAAACCCTCTCCCATGAACCCTGATCTACCTCATCTGATCCGCTTCGCGCCCTTCGAGGTGGATCCTCGCTCCGGCCAACTGTGTCGCCAGGGTTCACGCGTCAAGCTGCAAGAGCAGCCATTTCAAGTTTTGCTACTCTTGCTAGAACGCTCCGGCGAGGTAGTCACCCGCGAGGAACTCAGCAAACGGCTCTGGCCGGATAACACTTTTATCGACGTCGAACGCGGCCTCAACAAAGCCATCAACAAGCTTCGCGACGCTTTGCGCGATGACGCCGAAAACCCGCGATTTGTTGAAACCCTGCCTCAATACGGATATCGCTTCATCGCCGCTGTCGAACGCCCGGCCGCTGCTTCCGTACCCTCGCTTCCGGAAGTCGCCGTCGACCGAGCCTCGCCCGTTAAACCATCGTCCGCTCGTTTCGCCTGGCTAATCTCACTGTCGCTCGCGGTCGCCGTTGCCGGTCTCTTTACATATCGCCGGCTGTCCAGTTCCCCTCAGGCGAACCTTCCACCGATGAAGGTAGTGCCGCTTACCAGCCTCCCCGGTACGAAAATGACGCCCGCATTTTCTGCCGACGGCAACCAGATCGCCTTCGCCTGGAACCGCACTGGTCTTGGCGTCGAGATTTACGTCAAGCTGGTCAGCGAAGGCGAGCCACGCCAGCTCACCAGTTCCGGCAAGCTCAACTTCAATCCCGTTTGGTCGCCTGACGGTCAAAGAATTGCTTTCGTGCGCAGTTCCGAAGTCGAAACCGCGATCTACACCATCTCTGCTTATGGTGAAAGCGAGCGCAAACTCCTTTCGCTTGATGGTGGCGCGGAACGACGAATCACCTGGTCTCCCAATGGCGAACTCCTTGCCTTCGCGGATTCCGACAAAAAACAGCCCGCACGCGGTACCGCCATCTACACATTCTCCCTCCAAGCGCAGCAAAAGCTCGCAGTCACCTCGCCACCGCAAAATTATTCCGACGAAGGCCCGGCCTTTTCGCCCGATGGCCGCTTACTCGCATTTGTCCGCGGCTCCCATTCCGATCAGGCGGCTGGATTCGACCTTTACGTGGTTCCTGCTTCTGGCGGCAAGTCCCGTCGTCTTACTTTCGGCGACGATATTTTCTGGACTGGGCCAACCTGGACTCAGGACGGCCGCGAACTGGTCTTTTCCTCTAAACTCACGGGCACATCTGCGCTCTGGAGGATTTCGGCGTCAGGAGGCTCAGCTCGCCGCCTCGAAGTTGGCAGCGAAGACTCAATCGAGCCTTCCATTTCCGCACGTGGACGCCGCCTGGCCTATATGCGGTTCCCGCTCGACGTAAACATCTATCGCGCTGTTTTGCAGGACGCCAAAAATCCAGCGGAGGCGCCGGCGCCCTTTCTCGCTTCTACTCGCCTCGACGCCGACGCTCACTTGTCCCCAGACGGCAAGCGCGTCGCCTTCGCCTCTAATCGTTCTGGAACCAGTCAGGAAATTTGGGTTTGCGGCATTGACGGATCGAATTGCGCCGCCGCAACTTCCTTCGCCACCTGGGCCGCGATGCCCCGCTGGTCACCCGATGGCAAACAGATTGTCTGCGAAGCCAGCAAGGACAGTAAGACCAGCGTCTATGTAATCGATCTCGAAACTCGCAGTGTGCGTCGCTTGCTGACCGAACCGATCGAAGAACGCGTTCCCAGCTGGTCGCGTGACGGGCGCTGGATTTTCTTTGCCTCCAGTCGCGGCGGCAACTGGCAAATATGGAAAGCTCGTGCCAGCGGCTCCGCGCCAGAGTCTCTCACCAAACGGGGTGGATTTCGGCCCGTGGAATCGAATGATTCGAGATTTATTTACTATGCTCGCGACGGCGGGGTCTGGAAAATTCCGGCCGCTGGCGGTGACGAAGTTCTGGCTCTGAATCAGCCGAAACTCGATCTAGGCCTGAATTGGTCCGCCGTCGATAACGGCATTTACTTTATCCGTTTCAACGAATATACCGACGGCGAAGGAACCATTCTCTTTTACGATTTCGCCACCGCCCACGTAAAAGAGATTGCCAGGCTCGGCAGGCACCACATTCTCGGCGAAGGTCTCACCGTTTCTGCCGATCGGCGCTCGTTTTTCTATAACGTCTGGGAACATCCGGGCGGCGACGTCATGCTCGTGGAAAATTTCCGCTAACAGTCTCAAAGGCAAGCCAGTCATCGTTCGCTCATCGTCGCTGCAGACTGTCAGGCCGCCAAGGACAGGCTAAAGCGGTATACACGCGTGGTGTGATCCGGGCCCCCTGTTTGCCGACGGCGGTCATGAATGTGAGACCGTTCGAGACGCGGGATTCAGCGGCAAGGAGAATGGAGAGCTGTTGGCCCTGGCTGAAGGGCACTTTGAGGTCCTCGTCACAATAGACAAGAACATTCGGTATCAGCAGAACATGACGGGCCGAAACATCGCGATCTTGATCATCCGCCCAGCTTCGAACGTAGGTCCGCCCTTCGGGTTTCAGCGTTATTTTTTTTCACGTGTTTCGCAAGCTCGGCGCGGATCGTCACCGCCTCGGCACCGAGCAGTGCTCGCAAATCGCCTGTCCGAGACTCGACAAATCGCCGCGTGTCCCGTTGACTTCGCCCACACAATCACCTAATAGCTTGACGAGACAGCTGGAATCCCGCGTCTCAAGAGTCTGAAAACCGATTAACGGTCGAATGCTGGACACCCAGGCCGATGACGTAACTCACGCGCTCCTTCCTTCGTATTCTGTTAGAGATGTTTCCAGTGCGCGTTCGCACGTCGGGTTTTACCGGGATTCGATAAACTAATAAGAGAGGGCTTCCAGCCCATGCTTACCTTCCATGACAATTTGGCCCAAAGCATCAGCGCCATGCAGACTCACAAGCTACGCAGCTCACTAACTATGCTCGGGCTGACGATGGGTGTGGCCACGCTCATCACCGTAATGACCATCGTGCAGGGCGCGAATCTCTATGTGGAGAGCAAAATCGCCAATCTCGGCACCAACGTGTTCCAGATCGCACGCACGCCGTTTGCGGTGACCGATTTCAACATCGTCATCAAAGCACTCAAGTATAAGAAGATCGGGCCGGACGACGTACGCGCGGTCGTCGAAGGATGCTCGGCTTGCCAGGAGGTTGGCGGCACGGCCAGCGCTACCGTGCGGGCAAGATCCGGAGACAAAGAATCGCAGGACGTGAGCTTTTATGGCCAAACGCCGAGCATGGCCGACATTGATGCGCGCGCCGTGGAGTTCGGGCGCTATTTCACTGCCGCGGAAGCCGAACACCGAGCGAACGTGTGCCTGATCGGCGATACGTTGGTGCAACGGCTCTTTCTCGGTGTGGACCCCATCGGGAGAAACGTTCGCATCGGGAACGACGAGTTCATGGTCATCGGGATCATGGAAAAGGTCGGCAGCGTTCTTGGCCAGGACCAAGACAACTTCGTCACCGTGCCGCTCTCCGTCTTTCTGCGCATCCAGGGCATCCATTCGAGCCTGACAATTAACGTGAAAGCCAGGACAGGGAGTTTTGAGATAGCACAGGATCAGGCTCAGCTTATCTTGCGGGCGCGGCGCCACCTGACCGGCCAAATGGAAAACGACTTTTTCATCGGCACAAAGGAGAGCTACATGGCTTTGTGGCGCAGCATCAGCTCGGCGTTCTTTGGGGTTTTCATTATGGTCAGCGCGATTTCCGTGGTCATCGGGGGCATCGTGATCATGAACGTGATGCTGGTGAGCGTCACACTGCGGAAGCGTGAGATTGGAGTGCGGCGGGCTGTGGGCGCGACCCAGCGCGACATTCTCGAGCAATTTATCTCGGAAAGCCTAATTCAGTGCCTAGTCGGCGGAATAGCGGGTATCGGACTGGGATTCCTGGTTGCGCTGCTCTTGCGCAGCTACTCTCCTTTCCCGGCGTCGGTGCGGACCTGGGTTGCCGTGATGGGCTTGGTCATGAGTTCCGCAGTGGGATTATTTTTCGGAATCTATCCGGCGGTGCGTGCCTCGCGACTGGATCCCGTAGTTGCCTTGAGGTCGGACTGATGGCTTTCATGACGCTGGCGCAAGCGAGGGAAAATTTCTTCGCGGCCATGCAAACGCTGCACTCGTCCAAAGTGCGCTCTGCCTTGACCGTGCTCGGAATTGTCATCGGAGTTTCGTCGGTAATTTCCATGGCGGCGATCATACAAGGGCTGAACAAGTTCGTGCAGGACCGAGTGGAATCTCTGGGTTCGCGCACGTACTTCGTGACACGTTTTCCTCCGGGGACGGACCCCTCGCACATGCCGGAACGGATTCGTATAAGACGATATCTTGAGTACGACTATGCCGAGTTCGTTCGCTCGGCGGCTCCCGACGTTGCGAACGTGACCACTGTCGGTACGCGCGGGTTTTTCTTCGGAGACTCCAACCTAATCACCAGCGGAAACCGCAGTGTCGAGAAGGTGATCGTGCGCGGAGCGGAGCCCGAGTACACGGTGGCACTCCCGCTTTTCAACATCGAACATGGGCGCTTTATCAGCAAGTTTGACGAGGAACACGCGCGTCCCGTGGTCGTGCTGGGGGCAGCGATCAGCGAATCGCTTTTCCCCAATACGGATGCGCTCGGCAAGACCGTGCGCATAAACGGCGCGCTTTACGAAGTCATCGGCATTTTTACGCAAGATCAAGGCCTGTTTCTCGGCCCTGGAGTGGATATTTTCGCAATCATCCCACTGAGCAACTTCAAAAAGCGGTATCCCGAGGCTAAAGAACTGATCATGCTTTTCACGGTGCCCAAGGAAGTGAATGCGGAAACCGCGCAGGGGGAAGTCATCCAAGCGATGCGCCGCTTGAGGCGCGTCCCCGCCGACAAAGAAAATGACTTTGAACTGAGCTCCCCGGACTTTCTCAGCAATCTGTGGCACCAACTCACGAGCGCGCTGGTGATCCTCACGACGGTAATCAGCTCGATTGGACTGCTGGTGGGTGGCATTGGAGTGATGAACATCATGCTCATTTCCGTGACTGAGCGCACACAGGAAATCGGTGTGCGCAAAGCCATCGGTGCTCGGAAAGCCGATGTGCGACTGCAATTCCTGTTTGAAGCGGTTGTGCTAACACTGGTAGGAGGCACGATTGGCATTCTTGTTGGAGCGGGCGTTTCCACAGTGGTCCGGGCTCTAGTGCCTTCGATTCCGGCAACGCTCTCCTACTTGTGGGTTTTGATTGGATTTGCGATCTCCGTGGGTGTTGGGATCTTCTTTGGGTACTATCCGGCAAATCTGGCAGCCAAACTAGAACCCATTGCCTGCCTGCGGTACGAGTAGTGTGGCCGCTCCCGCCAGCACAATCAGTTCCGCCAACAGCACGGGCGTATGCCATTCGGCGAAGTCATGCCGCAATCTCGAAGTGAAATGGGATTTGGGGACTAAGACCGTGGCTATTATGTGCAATCCGGGCCCCCGGCACCATCCGTTCGCGCCACTCCCCTCCGTCCGAAGAAATCTACCTTCCCGTGCGCTCGGTACTTCGATTCTCCGTCTTCGCTCACCGGTTCCAACTTGAACGTTCCGAAATGCTCGGCCAGGACGGCCCTTGTTTGTTCGACGTTCTGTGGCTGTGATACGAGCTTCCGGAGATTCGCGAGGTGCCCCATCGCGATTGCTCGCAGGTTTCCAATCGTCTCCGAAAGCAATCCCGGCCCAGGCTCAAGCAACCGGTCTGTGATCGCCTTCAGTTCCCTTTCGCGTTCGGCAATCGCTGTCGTCAAACTTTTTGAGGGCTGCCCTTCAGCAATCGCCTCCACAAGCCGGCCAATTTCGCCCTCGACGACGCGCTTCCTATCTCTGAGTCTCAGGAGTTCGGTATCGAGATGCCGATGTTCTTCTCTCAGTGCCTCTTCTAGTTTGGCGACGGTGTACACCACTGCTTCAGTCCGAAGCACGGATTCGGCGAGGCCGCGGAGAAGGGTTATAGCTAGTAGATCCATTTTTACATCCAATTTCTCGGGATCCCTTGATCCAAATCTGAGAGCCATTGCAGTTCGGAACCGCCATGTTAAGAAAAACCAAGGCGGATATCTGTTTATATGGGGACACTGTTGAATGTTCTTTAGTGATTTCCGGGTATGAAAGCTGGCTGTCACTTTTTTCCGCACGAAATCCGTGTGTTCACAAGTGAGCAGTTTGGAAAATGAAATCGTTCCAAGCTGAGAGGACAATGAAGATAAGGAAACACTATGCCAAACGATATATATAAAAGAGCTACCGACAGGGCACGAAGCTCCACAAATGGAGCACGGCTACTTAGGAAAAGCACTAACGAGACGGCTTCCCGTCTTAGCGTTTTCAGTTCAGGAGCCAGTCTCGGAGGCACGGTTTCGCACTATCGGAACAAACAAAACATCTACACGCAGGGAACGCCTGCATACACGCTCTTTTACATTCAGGAAGGAGGCGTGCGGCTCAGCACGCGAACGAAACATCAACCTTCCGCGGTTACTGCAATCCTGGGTGTAGGCGACTTTTTCGGTGAGCTCTGCCTCGCTGGCTATCACCTTCGTATGTCCACGGCCGTGGCGCTGACCGCCAGCTCTATACGCACTATCAAAAAAGAAAAGATGCTCCAAATGCTTCGCAAGAAGAACAAAGCATCAAATTCCCTGGTGGCCTATCTGCTGTCCAGCGTCAAGAACTACAGGGATCACGTGGCGCACCTGCTGACTTCCTCTGCGGAACAGCGGCTGGCGCGCGTGCTTCTGCGACTCGCGCACTTGGATAAGAATGGCCCACCTGTTGTTGAGATTCCCATCCTAAGTCAACAAGTCCTGGCGGAGATGGTTGGGACGACGCGCCCAAGGGTCAATTTCTTCATGAATCGGTTCAGAAAGAAGGGATATATCAACTACGAAGACGGATTGGAAGTGCGTCAGTCGCTGCGTGAGATTCTTCGAAGACCTGAATAGTCACTCGTAATCCCTTGGATTTCTTGGACTTGTTGGAGTCATGCTTCAGACTGTACCAGACTGAAATGTTCAATATTAGACAGTTCATCGGATTGTGCTCCATGCTATCCTAAGCCGTCTATGATGCCCTCTGGCGGCCGACGTACCTCCATTAAGGCCAGTCGCTTCCCCAAAAAAGCGAGATTAAGAATCCCTGCGTTTGATGTGAAATCATTTCTCGACTCAACCGGTCTCGGACGAAGAGTTGCCCGATTTGAAACGAAAGAAACCGTCTTCTCGCAGGGCGATTCGGCGAAGAGTGTTCTATACATTCAAGAAGGCGGTGTGAAGCTCACTGTGGTCAATGAGACCGGCAAAGAAGCCGTAGTGGCGATTCTGGGGCCAGGTGATTTTTTGGGGGAAGGCTGTCTTGCAGGCCAGACCATTTGCATGGCGACTGCAACGACGATTGCACCGACCGACGTGCTCGTTATTGAGAAGAAAGAAATGATGCGCGTCCTCCACGGAGAGCACGAGTTCTCCGACCGGTTCATCGCACACATGCTCGCGCGAAACATCCGATCCGAGGAGGACTTAATCGACCAGCTCTTTAACTCCAGCGAGAAGCGACTGGCGCGCGCACTGCTTCTACTTGCGCGCTATGGTACACCGGGCGAACCACAAAAAGTGACTGTCAAGGTATCGCAAGAGATGCTGGCCGAGATGATCGGCACGACGCGCCCACGGGTTAATTTTTTCATGAACAAATTCAGGAAACTCGGCTTTATCCGGTACAACGGCGAAATCCACGTCAACAATTCCCTTCTGAGCGTTGTCCTGCACGACTAGCGAAATTCTTTCGCGTGAAGTCCTCATTTCAAACCAGCACGAGTCGCGTGTGGCTAGCCATCCGCTCTCCAACCTTGAGCGAAATGTGTCCTGAAACTTTGAACATGACCAGGAACAGTTCCATCTGAGGATTTGGTGGGATTTCCGCTCTTGACTCGAGCGCATCTCAAACAGAGACCCTGGTGAACAGATATTCCCAACAAAGCTAGCCTGTCGAGAATGAAGCGATCTATACCAAAAAAGACAGACTGGGTTTTGTTCCTATTGGGACAGACAGACAAACTCCCGCCTCCTAAACTTGTTTTGCTGACAGGCCCTTACCGTTAGTGAAAAGACAGGTATGAATATGTGGCGCAGAAATTGTCCAGTTTGTCGGCAACCACTGGAAAAGAAACTTCCCACGGATACAGTCCCCTGCTCCTGCGGTAAATTCGTCTGGAAGGGCTAGCGTTTTCCTGATCCGTGCGGTGAAGAAAATCATGGGAGAAATTCAGCCGTGGACGGCCGACTCTTTCCTTTCCTCGATTCGTACTGATTCCGTCCCATTGAGTGCAGTTTTTATCCGATTAACCTCCTTCGTGACGTCTACGAAGACATTTGTCCGTGCTTTGTCGCCAAATGTAGCGTAAGAGTCGCGGAGTGATGCGGCTAGTCACAACTCGAATTGTCCGCGAAGGTTCCGCTGCCGAGCATAGCACTTAGAAATTTGCCGCAGCTTGAGAATTTCGCGAGCACCGGATCATTCTGCAGCGCGTTCGGACCCACCGTCCTGGCACCATTGAGAGCATGACGTTCTGCAACAACGGTACTTTCCCACTTCGCTAGGTTTGCAAACTGAGTGCTGAGCAACTGAAGAGCATTGCGGTCCGAGTCGGTTGACGCCGCTGCACTTGCTTGCGAAAGGCTTGTCTCTACGCGTTCGTGAAAAGTTTGAGCCCACTTCTCATCCACAGCCAAGCCAAAGGTAACCATTGTTCCCAGTACGCCCTTCCACTCTTTCATTTCTGCCAAAGCAGCGATCGCGGCGCTCGCAAATTCCTTGGACAGCCCTTGCTTGATTTGTACGGATGAAGGATCAGAGTTCGAACCAGGAATCGTCAATACGATCTGATTTGGCTCGAATGTGACCGATCCGTTGGTGATCTTAGCAAGAGTTTCGAGATCTAAATAGGAATGACCATCGAGCTGCAGAACGGTCGCGCTCGTAGCCTTCCCGTTGACGACTAACTTCTTATCGGGCGTGCGCTGCGCAAACAGAGTCCCCGCGAGCGCTAGCGCAAATCCAAGCAGTACCATTCTTAGAAATTTGATGTGTTTATTCACTTTTTCCTGCCTGCCCTGAACAGCCGCAGTGGCCACTAGATTTACGCCGAGCTTAGTTCGTCAGTTATGGCGGATTACTTCTTTGCTTCGGCTGTGACGGTAACCTCAACGTGAGCACCCGTTTTGAGTCTCACCTCATCGCCATTTTCATCAATGAACGTATTTTGAATACGGAGGTCTCGATAGTGGTCGTCAGCTCCCTCCACAGCAATCTGTGCCTTTTCCGGTTGGCTCGAATCTGGAGGCGGGATGATTTTCTCGACAGTTCCAGACAAGGTGGTACTTGGCTGTTTCGGAATTCGCTCCATATCTAGATTCAATGCCGCAATTTTTGCCGATTTCGTCATGCGTGGCTCCGCCAATTCCTTCTCGATGCTGCCACGGCTGACGCTGCCAGATTCTTTCTTGCCATTGTTGTTCAGCATATATGCATCATGACATCAAGGTGAGACTCATTCAGTTCCATTTCGGACAGGTGCGCGAAATTGGGGATCACAGGCATGAGGGAAAGAGTTAGACAACTCGGAGGCCACTTGGAGATTGAAACTGATCGAAATGGCACAACAGTGAGAGCAACAATCCCAAACCGCCATTTTCGAACTGTCACGCCAGTCGCAGCCGCCCAAATGACATGTTAGATGTTCGGCTATGCCAATCTAGCGCCGAGACTTCGTCTAATGACCCTTCGTTAAAATTCCCAGGCGGTGCGCGGACCTGACCAGCTCGCTCATCGGAATACTTATGTTCAGCCTTCCGACCCTTGCAGCGAGACCTCGAAGAGGCGAAAAAAATCTACTGACTCTCCGGCGAACTCCTGCCAGTGCTTCTGCGTCATAGACACCCCAGAAATCTTCCATTCGCCTGGTCTTGGAGTTGTAAACGAATCTTTGACCGCAATCCAAACAGGTGACGTAGGTTCCTCGGCCACAGGCAGATCGGAATCCGGCTAGGTTGGACGGGATTGGCTCGCGCAGTGTTATCGGAGGCCCCTTATGCCGATGGGGACAGACAAAAACGAGACGAAGCAGTGTCCGTAGAAAGATCGGGACCGCTAAGACTGTACTCCACCACGGCTCCGCGCGGAGGAGCGAACTTTCCGCTTTGAACAGAGTTCTCGTTGCCGAACGATCCAGAACTATAGATCCTTCGATTCTGTATGCTCGGGCCACTTTTTTCTGCGATTGAGGTTGCATGTGAGCGTCTCAACAGGATGCTAGGCGCGGCGAAGATTTGTGTCTGTTCCGTTCTGTACATTGCCGTAGAGATTTGTTTGCTTCTCGCGATACTTTCTTGGCTTCTTTCTTTATCGAGCATCCAGGATGATTTCGAAACCGCGGCAATAGGCTTCAATATAGAAGGGCAGCCACAATTCGAGGGACACCTCTCCATGCCTGAGTCGGGCCGCGCGTCCGCCCGACCCCGCCAAAATGAAAGGTCAGACTGAGGCCGGAGAGATGGACCGAACGCGACCCGCCTGGGAAATTTTGTTGAGCAAAACGAAAATCCGGCATGACGCCGTAGCCCAAAACGCCAAACTGCACGTTCTGAATGCGCAGGGTACTCTGAAAGGCGTCCAGCTGGACCCTTCCGTCCCAAAGTTGGACGAGCGGCAGGCTCGACCGCGTGAAAATCAAAGTCTTGACCTTTGTTATTGGCGAGAGGCGCTCAGGCCCGTAGTCACGCTCGTGGTGTCCCGAGATGAGGAAACTTGAATGGGCGAGGGGATTTTCGAAACTCTGCGACAGCATCAAGGATGGGGCCAACAAAGGGGGCGATTCCGCTCTGAACGCCGTGATGACTGGCGCAACCGGTTTTTGCGCTAGGACGATCTGTGGTGTGGGTATTTGCCCTGCGGACGGTACTTGGCCACCCACAAGAATTCCAAGCAGCACAATGAACCATTTGTGTGTCACGAGATTTCTCTGCCGTCTGACTCTTGCCTTCCACCACGGAGGCGAAGAAACGGATCCGCCCTGCCTCCAGATTCCTATTGCTATCACCTTGAGTTAAGGATCAGAACTTCCCTTTGCGAGGAACCGGATTGCTTATGAACGAAATTAGCCTACTAAGGTCGAAGTCGCCTGTCTGTTCCAATATGGACATTGTTAGACCTGAACAGGGGCTCATGCGAAACTGAGGTCAAAGTGTGGCCAGAAAGCGGTGTTCCCTCCGCGCTGGATTCAGAATAGAATTGCCGCAATCGGGCAATCGTCATCGAAAGTCATGCACAGGACTAAGCGACACGCCAAACGGCCCTGGGGGTTTCTCGCGCTCTCTCTTTGTCTTTTCAATTCCACTGTTGCGTCTGCCACCCCACAGAGACCGGATCCCCCTTCGTCATCAATGGCCAGCTCATCATTGACCGTTGAAGTTAGCGTCCGTGTAAATACCGGCGGGCTGTTGGAATCTGGAGCGACGGTGCGGTTACGGTCATTGGGCATGACCTTCGAGCAAACACAGTTGACGCGGGACGCTGGGACGGCGACGTTTCAGAATATTCCACCGGGAGATTACGAGGTTGAGGTCGAGGCTCTGCAGTATAAGCCCGCAAAAGAGCGAGTGGACGTGTCTGGACCGAGTTCAACGTACCGCATGTTTGTCTATTTGGAGCCGGAAGGAGAACCGAGCTCCATCGCTTCCGGATCTGGCACAAGCGACCCAATCTTGACGCCCAAGCTGCAAAGCTTGATCGACAAAGGCCTCGAGAAAATGCGGAAAAAACAGTACGAAGTGGCCGAAGAAGCATTTGCGAAAGCTGCGAAGCTCTCGCCCGGGAATGCGGACGTGGCGTACTTGTGGGGAATGGCATTTTTCGGTCTGCAAAAGAACGACGAGGCCAAGCAAAAATTCGAACGGGCGATATCGTTGCGTCCCACACACGCCAGGGCGTTGGTCGCATTGGGTGAACTTCAGCTTGGTAGCGGAGACGGGGCGGGAGCAGCCAAAAACCTGGAGAAAGCGTTTCAGGTCAATGGAGCTGACTGGAAAACGCACTACCTGTTAGCTCACGCATACGTAAAGACCAAAGAATACGCGAAGGCCGAGGAGCACGCCGCACGAGCGAGCGAGCTTGCAAAAGAGCGCGGAGCCACTGCGCGGCTCCTGCTCGGGAAGATACAAATTGCCGAAGGGAAAAAAGCTGAAGGAAAGCGAACGCTTGAGGATTTGCAGAGGAGTTTCCCGGGGGAGCCGGCAGCCAAGAGCGCTTCAGCGCAGTTGGACGCACTTCGCAAGGCGGAAGCAGAGGCGGCATCCGCACGCGAGGTCTCAGAAAAGCCAAATGCAAATACCTCGGTCGCCGGTCCAGCCATAGAGGTATCGCCAGCGATAGAGGAGCGGACGTGGGCACCACCGGATGTAGACAGCAAAGAGTACGTCGTAGCGCAGGGTATTCCCTGCAACGAAGACGAATTGCTGGCAAAAGCGCAAAGAAGAATGAAACAACAGTTGGATAATTTCGAAAAGTTCACGGCGACAGAGCACATCGAGCATACACCGATAGACGGACATGGAATCCGCGGAACCAGCAAGACAAAAGATTTTTCGTATTTGGTTTTTGTCAGGCATGTAAGCAAGGATTTGACGTATCTGGATGAGGCACGGGATGGCGGACGGAACCTGGAAAACTTTCCCACTCAGCTCGCAACGACCGGACTTGTGAGCATGGGAGTGGCACTGATGGACAAGCATTATCAGAGCGATTTCGAATACAAATGCGAAGGTCTCGGCCAGTGGAGGGGCCAACCGGCGTGGCAAATACATTGGGTGCAACGCCAGGATAAACAATCCCAGATCATGATCTGGAGGAATAACCAAGGATACTATCCAATCGCTTTGCGTGGGCGCGCGTGGCTGGCCGCCAATACTTACGACTTGCTTCATCTTGAAATGGATTTGCGAGATGCCGTGAAGGAACTGCAACTTACGCGCGAGCACTTGACCGTGGATTACGGCGCCGTAAAATTCGAAAAAGGAAGCAAAGAGTTATGGCTGCCGTGGTACGCCGAGATGTTCCTAGAATTGCGCGGCAAACGGTATTGCCACAAACACACTCTTACCAACTATTTTCTGTTCTCAGTGGAGAGCAACCACAAGGTCGAGCCCCCGAAACAACCGGCACCGGTTCCCGAACAACGCTGACGCAGAGCTACTTGTGGAATAAGACCAACGGACGCTGCTCCGATGCCTTCTACACCCGAATAAGCGAGGTGAAACAGGAAATGATGGTCTACCTCAGCATGAAGGTACCAGCCGATTCCTTGGCTGCGCGCTTCCCGTCATACAAAAACTGGTCCGCTGACGCGAGCATTTGTTCCGGCGTTTCGCCAGCCTCGTATGCCTTCCACCCGGCAGCAAACTTGACGGGAATACGGACGCCCTGCCATTGCACGCTGATGTCGGTGAGCCGCGCAAGAACGCTCTGCAGCTGTTCCACCTGACAATCCGGAAGGATGACCAGGAACTCGTCCCCACCCATGCGGACAGCCAAGTCGGAACCCCGGATGGCCTTGCTCAAGCGGTTGGCAAATTCCTGCAAAACGAGATCACCCGCCGGATGGCCATGGGTGTCGTTAATTTGCTTGAAGTCGTTCAGGTCCATCAGGAGGATGCAAAAAGGATTCGGTTTACGTGAAGAGCGAGAGACTTCCGAGCTTAGCCGCTGCTCGGCAAAGCGCCGGTTGTAAAGCCCCGTAAGTGGATCAATCATGGCCAGATTTCTCAATATCCGCGAATGACCCTGTTTTTCCGCGAGCTGCCGCCGGAGCCGCTTGATAAGAATCTGCTGGTGAACCGCATAGATATTGAAAAGCACTACAAGCGCGATCAGGCCATAAACAGCTTCCTTCAACTTGATTCGAAAGAGGCTTTCCGCGTCCTGAAAAAAGGAAGGAAGCGCCAGCGCAAAAATACCGCAGGTCAGCAGCAGGATGACAAGGATCGTGAAACCCCAGGTCCACCAGTCTTTCCGCTCGATGCGGCTGAGGTTTGCCATCAGCTCGCGATCCGGACTCTCCGCATCGGAAAGAGCGGTCGTGGCCTCGGATTGACTCACTGGAAGTCTTGTCTTTTCTTTAAAATCCAACTGATTGGCCGCCCTTCTGCCGGAGTTGCCTTGCGCCGCACGGATTTTGAGCCATCCCCGTGTCCTATCTGCGGTGGTACTTCCGTCTTATTGCCACGAACCTTACCCAACTACATACTTAGTTTGCGTATAAAGAGCTTATGCTTTCCGTTCTCATACTCGTGGTAGCTGCGGTGGCGCTGGTCCACTTTGGTGTGGCGCAGTGGCGCGCGATCTGGATCTCCGCGGCAAACCAGAGTGTTTCGGAAGCGCTCCAACTGGAAACTGGGCTGGACGCCGATACGGTCCGAAACACGGATTTCCCGAGACTTGTCAGCCTCTACGGCGAAGTCTGTTCCGATAAGAAGACGAGCGCTCCTTGGCTGAGAGAGATTGCCCTCTATTACCGGGCTGTCGCCGCATTGCACGAAGTCTCGCAAAAAGTCCTGCCTTCCCTTTCCAATTGGGCCGAGACGGAAATGAAGACATGTTCCCGATATGTTGCCGTGGTGATTGACCAACATCTTTCGATCAGCATGGACCGGCTTGCCGCTGTTCGATCTTCTTAGCTCCTACGTTTACGACCTTCACAATCAGATCCTCTGATCGTATCTCGCCTTTTTACACAGGCGCCACGTCACTCTAATGGATTGTTCCCTCCATGAACTTCCCCTAACGGAAGCCAAGTAAGCGAGAAAAAAAACGCTCCTTCCTGGCCAGCGCCATTTGGTAGATACTCGCGCGGAGAAGTTCGTCTGCAATTTGTAAGACGACTTTTTGGGGGAGCGCTGTGGCCGAATTGGCATTGTTCGGAGGAAAGCCAGCGAAGTCGAAACCGTTTCCGGTGTGGCCGCAATATGACGAGAAGGAACGGCACGCGCTCGAGGAAGTGCTGGAAAGCCGCGTTTGGTGGCGGACACCGGGGACGAAGACGCTCACGTTTGAGCGTGAGTTTGCTGCGTTCCATGGAGCAAAGCACGGAATTGCGGTGACGAACGGAACAGCGGCGCTCGAAGTGACGATGTTGGCGCTGGGAGTGCAGCCTGGCGATGAAGTGATCGTGCCTGATTTCACGTTCATTGCGACGGCGAGCGCCGTGCTAACGGAGGGCGCATTGCCGGTGCTCGTGGACATTGACCGGGAAACCTTGTGCATTGATGCGGAGCTGGCGGAAGCTGCAATTACGCCGCGGACGAAAGCGATCGTGGCTGTTGATATGGGTGGAAATCCCGCGGACCTCGACGCGCTGAGTGCGTTGTGTGAGAAGCGCGGGCTGGCGTTGATCGAAGATTGCGCCCACGCTCACGCGAGCGAATGGCGCGGGAAGCGCGTCGGTTCCTATGGAACGGCGGGGACGTTCAGCTTTCAGTCTGGAAAATTGATGACGGCGGGCGAGGGCGGAATCGTGATTACGAATGATGAGGCGTTCGAACGCCGCGCGAGATCCGCGCACGATTGCGGAAGGCTGCCGGGCGAATGGTTCTACGATCATTTTCAGCACGGATCGAATTACCGGCTGAGCGAATGGCAAGGTGCGGTCTTGAGCGCGCAGCTTTCGCGTTTGGATTCGCAGACGAAACTACGGCACAAGAATGCGCGACTGCTGGACGCGGAGCTTTCGAAGATTGAGGGGATCACGCCGCAGAAGCTGGATTCTCGATGCACGAGGAATGGGCAGTACGCGCAAATTTTTCACGTGGAACTGGCGAAGTTCGGTGGAATCTCGATGAAGCGATTTGTGGAGGCGATGATCGCCGAGGGAATCCCGAATCAGGCGAGCTATCCACCGCTGCATGAGCGCGATGTATTTCGGAACGGGTCGTATCGCGAGCGGCTAAGCGGCGCGCAGAAAACAGAACCGCATAAGTTCTTGCAGCAAGAGTTTCCGAACACACAGCGTGCGGCCTGGGAGACGTATTGGGTACCGCAGACGGCGCTATTGGGCGATGAAGAGGACATGCACGAAATTGTGGAAGCAGTAAAGAAAATTCAAAAGAGCGCACGAATCCTTGCGGGCGCAAAGGCATGACGGCGCCACATCGAAAACGATCGTTCACGGTGCAGTGGCAGCGCACGAAGTAAAAGACACGTCGCACGGTAGGTACGAACAGCAAATGCCAACTTGCTTCTGTCGCTTGGACTTGAGTCTACCCGCGTTTTGGTCGAGCAGTTTTCGCCGGTTTACGCGTTCTAGATTCCATCGCGTCAGACCCAACAGGGTCCAACCTGGCTGCTAATTGTCGTCGTCATCCGCGTCTCTCTGACGCGCGACTAGTTGACCGCGGATTTCTCCGCCGGGGAAACGCGAGGTATGCATGTTCGCATAGGCATCGCCGGTGCGAATAGCGTTGAGGAACGTCTCGAAGTCGTGCAGGTTGAGTCCCTGGTCCGTTGTGCCAGAGTTGAGAGCAACGATATCGGCCGCTGTTGTCGAACCGGTGATTGAGCCCTCCGTGGTTTGAGGGCAAGCGGGCTTCGCTGGGATATCCGGATTACCAGCCGGACCGCCGCACAAGAAAGTCATCACGTTGCCGTTGACACCAGGCTGAGCAAAGTGAATGTGTGCAAACAGCGGTGGGCCAGTTAGGCCAGACCAGGTGAACGTCCAGTTCAGCGTGCTTCCATCTGAACTTAACCTGGCCCGGAAAGTTCCACTGGCGCCGGTGCCCTTGGGGAGCACTTCATTGAAGGTGGACAGTTTCGCGAAAGCGCGAAGGTCCTTCCCCGGATCATTGGTATTATTCGCGAGTAAGGCCTGATTCGTAACGGTACCCATGGCGAGCGTACCGACTACGGCTATCGTGATACTCAATCCAAGATTTTTCATGTTTCCGTCTCCTAGCGTCTGAAATTTCAGAAACTCGCGTTGCACGTCACCCTGGCGGGTATACCCGACAACGCGGCACCGGATTCACTTTGGAGTGTTCTCGCGCTGCTGGGAGTCTTCCTGGGGATCGTCCTGAGGATCGCCCAAACGAAGACACACACACCAAGGCGAGTGGACGAACCGTAGCTCACGGACAACGAAGTGGCAAGTAAAAATAGTGTCAATTAATAGCTAGGAGGAATCGACAAGATTCGCCAGGGAATACCCATGGACGAGCTCGTACCACAAGCCTCATCTAGGCGAAATTGAGCGGGAGCGTCCGAACTTCCGTGGTTCTTTGTCACGAAGAAGGTTGAGTCGCTCCCGCTGTGTTGTTTTCTGGAGAGAGTGAGGCCTAGCGCTTGCCCGCGCCGTGCGCGCGTTCACGGGACTGCCGGTTTTCCTCGGGGGTATCGTCCAAGGCAGCGTTGTACGAGCGGACGAATTCGTCCACTTGCTTTTCGGCTGCTTCCTTGGCGAGGCCGTAACGTTCCTGGATTCTGCCGACCAGTTGGTCGCGGCGTCCATTGATCACGGTCAAGTCATCGTCCGTCAACTTGCCCCACTTTTCTCTGATTTTACCTGAAGCTTGCTTCCACTTTCCTTCGATTTGGTCCCAGTTCATGGAATCCTCCCATTTTTTGCTGGCAATGCTGTGCTTCGGAACGAAGCCCAGCACAACCGTCAGGCAGAAAACCACAATGAGAATGCGGACCGCCTACCGCGAATCCTGCAGTCTTGTCCGGCAGGAACGAGTATTGGGCTGCCAACGAAGGGAAAAATTTGCAAGGAGCTCTGGTAGGGCAACCCTAGGCAGGAATTAAGGGGTACATGGTATTTGCCGTGAAGCCACAGGAGTCTACAAAGGAGTCGCACTTGCAGCCGTGGGTTGAATCGGTCGTTAGATGAGCCAGGCGCGGCAAGGCGTCAGACCCGGTTCTTGACTGGCTCCAGACGAGGGAGGCCGAACATGCTGCGTTGGTCGCTGGGATTTTTCGTTGTTGCACTGATTGCGGCGGTGCTTGGTTTTACGGGGATCGCTGTTGCGGCTGCCGGTATCGCGAAGATCCTGTTTTTTCTGTTCCTGGTCCTCTTCCTGATCACCCTGGTTGGGCACCTCCTGCGTCGAACTTGAAGTGCTCGTGGAAGGTGAACCACAGCCTAGGCCAGATTTTTGGGTTTGTGGAGTTTGATTCAGATGGAGAGAAAGGCAATGGATTTTCTTTGGACGGTTGCGGTCATCCTCGTGATTTTGTGGTTGCTGGGGTTTGTCACGTCCTACACGTTGGGCGGTTTTATTCATTTGCTGCTGATACTGGCGATCATTGTGGTGCTGATTCGTGTAATCCAGGGGCGAAGAATAACCTGAGCCCGGCCGGATTCATCTCAAAACCCCTGCCGCCGATTCTGGGGGGACTCGCACTCGTCGGTGGTGCCGTGTTGATTGCAGCGGGGCAAGGAAAGATTAAAGGCAAGACCGGTCACGCCTCTGGCCCTTACAAACAGTGTCAAGGAGACGGACAGAGATGAAAAAAGGATATGCGATAGCGGAAAACCAATTGCTCGCGCAAGCCCGCGCGGGGAACCCGGATGCATTCTCAGAACTCGTGCGGCTTAATTCATCTAGCGTGTATGGGATCTCCCTGAAGATTCTGAAGAATCGCGAAGATGCGGAAGACAATCTGCAAAATGTGTTCTGCAAGGCTTACCGCAAGATTCGCAATTTCAACGGAGAGTCGCGCGTGTCCACGTGGCTATTTCGAATCGCGATTAACGAGGCGTTGATGCAGCTGCGGCGGCGGCAATCGGACCGTGAGATTTGCTATTCGGAAGCGACAGCAAACGAGGGGGATGCCGGCGCTGTCCCCGAGGCGGAGGATTCTCATGCGAATCCCGAACGCGAGTGTATCGCGACAGACTTGACCCAAAAAGCCTTTCGGGGATGCAATCCGACAATGGCCGCCATTTTCGTTCGGAACAAAGCTGAAGGCTGGACGAACCGCGAACTCGCAAGGATTTATGGTACGAGCCCGCAGACGGTGAAATCGCGGGTTTTCCGCACACGAATGCGATTACGGCGGCAGATGGTGGCGCTCTCTCATGGCGCAAGCGCAGCGCTGGGTACGTGAGTTCTTTGCCGAGTCTTTCGTTCGAAGGCGTCGCTGACAATTTAGTTCTAAGCGGTGAAGACGGAAACAGTCGGATCGTCCGATTCGCATAGCGTGGTTGGCAGCGTCGCCCTAATCATCGTTCCCGTTGCGGAAGATTCAACTTCCAACGTTCCCTGCAATTCGATCAGCCGTTCCCTCATACCAGACAATCCAATGCCGGCAGCCAGGCCTGCGCGAAATTGCTGCAAAATGTGCGGCGGAATTCCTTTGCCGTTGTCCGTAACCTCGAGAACGACTTTTTCATCCGCGCAGGTCACGCGCACCTCCACAAGCTGCGCGTTGGCGTGGCGATGGACATTGGTGAGCGATTCCTGCAGAACGCGGAAGAGGGCAAGCTCAATGCCCCGCGGGAGTCGTTCGACGATTCCGCCGATTTCCATATTCACTTTGGTTCCGCTTCGTTTGGCAAACTCCTCCACGTACCACTTCGCAGCGGATTCGAATCCCAGTTCATCTAGTAACGGCGGATGCAGGAGATGCGAAATCGTACGGATTTCTCCGATGGCGCGGTCCGCCATGTCTATGGTTTCCGGCAGCCACTCCGGAGATCCCGACGTGGAACCTTTAGCGGAAGACAACTGGTTGAGATTCATTTTCAAGCCGGTGAGGAACTGGCCCACGCTGTCGTGCAATTCGCGCGCAATCTTGCGCCGTTCAATATCCTGCAATTCCAAAATGCGGGCGCTTAAGGCGCGGAAGCTTTCCGTGTTCTCGCGCGCCAGGCGCTCCAGCTCCGTTCTAGCCGCGATTTCCGCTTTCAGTTGACGGAAGCTGTAAACAACCAGAAGGAGGGCGACAACTAACGCAATGCCGATGACGATCAGGTTTCTCCAAAAAAGCTTGTTCCACGTTTGCAGCCGCATGCGCACGAGACTTTGTTCATTCTCGTCCATGGCCGTAGTGACGCTGCCGATTTCGGATTTGCGGTCTTGTATATCCTCGAGGAGCTCGTTCGAGGAGCCTGAGACGGTACAACCCGGAGTTTCCAGGCAACCGTGCAATTGTGCCGACTGCTGTTCGACTAGGGACTGCAGCTTCTCGGCGCGTCCACTTTGGAAGGGGTTTTCCTGCACCATCGCGCGGATATTCTGGGCGGCTCGTCTTGCGATATTTGTCTGTTCGTCAACGCGATCTCTGTCCGGTTGCTTGTGCTGCAGAAGATAAGTGAAAGTGGCGGCGCGCGCTTCGGCCCGGGCGGTTTCAAGCTCGGAAATTTGCTGGCGCACGTCGTACGCGTGAAGGAGCCAATTGCGACTCTCAATCGAGTCAAATTCGGTCCTGACAGCGATGAGGCCCGTCGCGATGACAATTGAGGCAGCAATAGTGAGAACAGACAGATGGGAAGCAGGCTCTGAGAGCAACCGCTGAAGAATTCTACGCAAGCGCTTTACGCTTCCCACGCTTAGAGTCTCCGCCAGAAACTCGTTCTTGCACCAGTATGTGATGCGGCTACCATTTTCAGGTATACCACACACGGTGACGCCTCATTCGTGGATTCCTGCAAAGGCGAAACGGAGCCAGCGTTTAGAATTGGAGCCGAACACGGAGTTGGGTATTGTCCGGTCCCGAGGAACTGATCGTCAGTGAAGTTCATTAATCCTTTCGAGCAAAGGTATGGAGAATTTGAAATGAGCTTGTGCTAGTCAGAAGAAGAGCCTTCTGGTCCCTGACTTGAAGCTCGTTCACGACTTGCTGTGGAAGGAGATTTCCCGTGCGCTTTGTCGCGCCGAGCCGTGTTGAGGCTTTCGACTCCGGCATTTGGTGATCCCTTTCCGGGGCTGGCAAGCGGCCAAGGGGAAGAGGGCGGTTCTTTCAGCAAATTCAGGCGGCTAATTGGATGGAGATCTGGCAATGCCGGCTACCAGGCTTTTCACGAAATTCGGATCGAATTTCGGGCTTAAGTAAATTCCATCTCCGAGCACGATGCGAATTGCCCTAACCAATTCACTTTCCGCATCCGTTTTCAGCAAATAACCGTTTACGCCCAGGAGAAACGCGTTGCGAATCAACTCCTGCGAATCGTGCAGAGTTAAGAGCAGAACCTTCGTTTTGCGGTCGGCCTCACGAACGGCACGCACCACGTCGAGGCCCGTGATGCCCGGCATGGAAACATCGAGAAGAATCACGTCCGGCTTCAATTCCTTCGCCAGCCTGATCGCGTCACTTCCGTTGTCGGCTTCTCCGGAGACGGTCCAGTCGGTTACATCGGACAATAGGCCCTTGATTCCACGACGAATGAAGGCGTGGTCGTCCACAATGAGAATGCTGGGAATTGTCCCTCCTCCAAGCCGAGTCCGAGGAGTTGGGGACGTTGGCGCAGCTCTCCCGGCTGAACGGATGTTATGCCTCGATAATCTGGTTTTTGACCGCGTAACGCACCAATTCGCTCACCGAGTGCAACTCGAGCTTTCTCATGATGTTCGCGCGGTGCGTTTCCGCTGTTTTTACGCTGATGCCAAGAGAAACTGCCACCTCTTTGCTGCTCTTGCCTTCCGCAAGCAGTTGGACGATTTCTCTTTCGCGTCCCGTCAATCTGTTGCGGAATTCCTGTTCGCCATCTGGCTTGGTGTCTCGTTTCTTGAAGCCGTTCAAAACCATTTCGCCCGCTTTCGGCGTGAAAAACGACCGATGGACAGAAAGAGCCTCTACCGCGGCAATCAGGTCACGGTCGGCATCCGACTTCATGATGTAACCCTTGGCACCGGCCTCGACGATGTCATGGACGAGTTGATCGGAAAAATGAAGAGTCAGAACTACGATCTCTGTCTTCGGAAGCTGCTTGCGAATGCGCCGCACAGCTTCCAAGCCATTCAGTTCCGGCATGCTGACGTCCATCACGACAATGTCCGGTTTGTGTTCTTCGGCGAGGGCGACCGCTTCGCGGCCATTTCTTGCCTCGGCGCACACTTCCCACCCGGGCTTGGCCGCGAGCAATTGCTTCAACCCGCGCCGAATGATGTCATGATCGTCCGCGACTAAGATGCGCAAACTCATGAATCCTCATTTCTTTCCGCGGAAGATAACTGCTCCATAATCTGCAGTTCACGGGCAGTAGCATATACAGTTTTCCCTGTATTTCCCCGTCAAAACCAGGGAATTGAATAATTCCCAGGGCGCTGAGTCAAGAGAAACGCAGCGCCCTGCGTGATTCTCGCAATTGGCCAAGAGAGTCCTTAAGACGAGCAAACAGCGCGCGAAATCACAGTCAAGCGTCTTTTGCGATCGCCAATCTTACTCAGCTCATCAATGGGGGGATTAATTCCGAACTATTTATCGGCGCGAAGAATATGTCGAGAGCAATTTCGGTTTGTATTCCTTGCTCCCTTCGTCTATTCAAGATGGTGTGGCTAGCGCCCAAGCGATGCGGCAGCCGAGGCGCGTGTCGTAAATGAAATAATCGCCAGGCTCACGCTCTGCCAATTTGCAGAGTTGCGACTTTGCTTCTTCGAGACCTTCCACGGCTTTAACCCAAAGCAATTGTCCGTTTGGGAGACTGCGGAAAATGTCCAGCTTGTAGTTCATGCCCCCCCATTCTTAAATTATTTTCATGGTATTCAGTAGGCAATTTGGCTTCCAAGGCGCGAGGGAATTTGAGGCTGCGAAATTCCATATTTGCGGGGAAAAGTGAAACGTTGTGGATAGGCGCGAATTCCGATGTGAGTAAATTTTTCCCGGTACGCCAATAGGCGAAAAAATCTACACGTACTAGGACGTGGTGCTTCCTTTCTATGATTCGGATCCATGATTCAGAGCAAGCGCAGGAATAATCCGTCAGGCCTCCCACCAACAATCCTCAAGCATTCGTCGTATGGCGGCCAAAGTATGTAGCAACGATACTTCAAAAAATCGTGTGCGACCCAGCGCGGCACCAAACTGAGGAGGGGATTCTATGAAAGCAAGATTGACTCTGGGATTAGTAGCGCTTTGCGGCCTGTCATTCCTGCCTGCAATTGGAGCCTCGCAAAACGAGACAAAAGACAAGGATGCGAGTTTGCGAACACTCACCGGATGCCTTTCGAAGGGAGATAAGGCCGGCGAATACAACCTTGTCACTCCCGAAGGAAACACTTGGGAAATTCACACGAAGACCGTGAAGCTCTCGGAACACGTGGGACATACGGTGACGATCTCAGGTAAGGTGTCGCACCCCGACATGCACGGCGCAAAAGAAAAGACTAAAGAAGCCGTAGATTCAGATGCAAAGGAACACGGCCACCTGAACGCAACCGACGTTGCGATGGTGTCGGACTCCTGCAAGAAGTAACCCTCCAGAACACCCAAGACCGAGAGAGGACCGAACCCTCTCCCGGTCTTTTCCTTTCATATTCTGTTGGTGGAAGTGGTTCCGAGGAACTGCCTACTGCCAGCTAGGCCACCGCATCCCGTGAATTTCTTACGACAACTGGACCGGTGAAGATGAGGGCGTTAGGGACGTTCACATCGGGAAACCGGACTTGGTTCTTGCGGGCGGATCAAACCTGCGCGTCTTGAATTTATCTTGTAGCAGAAAGTAACAGCCCGTCGCGATCGTCAATGTGCCGAGAAACCCGGGCACAAAATCCATCGCATGATGTTCCGCTGGAGCTTCACCGGGGATCGCGCCAGTGCTGCTCATCGCTCCGGAGGGGAACAAGTGAAGACTGTAAAGAATTTGAAACGCGAGCAGAAGAAAACCTAGAGCGAGAATCAGCAGACCTTGCGCTCGGCCGAATTGTATTCGTTTTCCTTCCATGGCAGCGGCGTCCTTTCCGTTGAAATGCAAAGAACGCTGGGTTCGGCAGGTGATCTATGAATAGGACGCGGGGCGGTCAGAGGCAATACACAGGATGCTGTAGCCTTGCACCGGCCACAAATCGAATGCATTTTGTGGTTGAAGCTTTCTCGCCTTCAAATCTTTATTGACAAGGCGATTTTTCAGGGCGCGGACTATTCGCGATCGAATCCTCGACGTCCACCCCTGTGATGAGGCGTGCGCCGCGACTAAAGGTTAAGTATTCGAAGCCCCATTGGATGAAAACCACGACACGGCTCTGGAACTCAACGATGTATATCAAGTGAATGAAAAGCCAGATCAGCCAGGCAAGCAAACCGGAGACGTGAAAGCCAAAAATATTGGCAACCGCCGCCGCACGGCCAATAACGGCCATGTCTCCTTTGTTGAAGTAGTGAAAGGGTTTGAGTTCCGGCTTGCCTGCGATACGCGAGCGAATCGCCTTTGCGGCGTATACGCCCCCTTGCATTGCTACCTGTGCGACTCCGGGCAGGGGCTTCCCTTTTTCGTCCAGCGAATTAGCCAAATCGCCTACGACAAAAATGTCGGGATAATTTGGAATCGTTAGCTGCGGCGTGATTTTGATGCGGCCGCTGCGATCAGTCTCGGCTTTCGTGCGGGCGGCAAGAGCCTTCCCAAAGGCATTCGTGGTGACGCCGCCGGCCCAAAGGACCGTTTTCGCGGCAAGCCTTTCCGACGCGTCACCTTTCTTAAAGGTGACCCCATCCTCGTCCACGCACGTCACCATGACGCCCTTTTCGATTTGAACGCCGAGCCGCGCAACCAACCTTTCCGCTTTGAGCGAAAGTTCTTCAGGATACGCAGGAAGGACGCGGTTGCCGCCTTCCATGAGGATGATTCGGGCCGTCGCGGGATTGATTCTTCGGAAGTCGTGCTTGAGTGTTTGATTGGCGATTTCGGCGAGCGCGCCGGCAAGTTCCATGCCGGTAGCGCCAGCTCCAACGATGACAAATGTGAGCCACCGCCGCGCTTCTTCCTCGGTTTCAGCGCGCTCAGCCCGTTCGAATGCGTTAAAGAGCTTGTGACGGATGGCAGTGGCCTCCTCCACCGACTTTAGGCTGGGTGCCCAGGGGCGCCAGGAATCATTGCCGTAATAGGAGGTTTCTGAGCCTGTGGCAACGATCAACGAGTCGTATTCGAAAACCGCGCCGTCCTTGAGGGTGACACGTTTTGCTGCTGGGTCAATGTCCGCGGCTTCGCCGAGCAGAACCTGAGTGTTTTTTTGGCTGCTCAATACGCTTCTGAGCGGAGCTGCAATATCCCCAGGTGAAAGAGAACCGGTGGCCACCTGATACATTAGGGGCTGAAAAAGATGGAAGTTGCGCCGGTCAATTAGGGTAATTTGCGCCGGGGCGCGCTTGAGTTTTTGCGCCGCCAACAGGCCGCCGAAGCCACCACCCAAGATCAGTACCCGGTACGACGGACCCATAAGTAATGTGTCGAAAGTAGCCGTTGCAGAATCTAAAAAACATCATACTATTACAGCCTCCGCAGTGCACTTCAGGTCGGGGCCGGGTCGAGCACGAATGGCGAGTTTTGCTGCCCAAATTGGTTTTCTTCAGAAAAACTTGCGTAACTTGTCTCTAGGCACTGCGTTTGTAACAGCCGGCCTGCTCTGCTCGGCGAAACCCGTTGGGGCGCAGCATTTGCTTGCGGCGGTGCCGGCTACCGAAGCCGCTGACTCTGCTCCATCTCGAGTGCCATCAACGATCGTGATCGGTTTCATGGGCGGCATGGTTCGGCGGGATGAGCCAAACCGCAACGAAGTGCAACTGGCCGCGAAGCTTCGCAAAGAGTATTCACACGTGGCGTACGTAGATACTTACGAGAACGCGCACTGGAAAGACGCGAGGAAGAAGATCCTGACGTTGCTGGGCGCGGACAAGGATGGAAAGCTCTCCGCGGAAGAGAAACAGAGAGCGCGAATCGTTCTTTTTGGTCACAGCTGGGGAGCGTCGGCAGCGGTGACGCTCGCACGTGACCTGGGAAATTTGGGCATACCCGTTCTGCTTACAGTGCAAGTGGACAGCGTGCAAAAGATGGGACAGAAAGACGACGTGATTCCGCCCAATGTAGCTGAGGCGATCAACTACTTTCAGCCGGATGGTGTGTTGCACGGGAGAAAGCTGATTCGCGCTGAGGACCCGAACAAGACAAAAATTCTTGGCAACGACCAGATGGCTTACAAACATTCAACGCTAAGCTGCAAAGGTTATCCGTGGCATCAGCGCGTATTTGCAAAAGAGCACATGTACATCGAATGCGACCCGCAAGTGTGGACGCAGATTGAATCACTGATTCGCTCTAAACTACCGGAGATTCAGGCACAAAAGCAGACCTCGTCCCCGCTGGGGAATTAGAACATCGCAAGTTTTCTGTAATTCTCCTAATTCCAAACACCAGGCACCTTGTAACCGCATTCTGGACAGGAACAGTTGCAAAGCTGATTTGCTTCGACGGTATGCCACGAGCGACGAATGAGCACTGCGCCGCATCCGGGGCAGTTAGTGTTGGCGCCCTCACTGTAGATATTTCCCTCATAGACATAGTGCAGGCCGGCTTCGAGGGCGATTTCGCGCGCGCGGTGAAGCGTTACCGGCGGGGTGCGCGGTTTGTCTTGCAACTTGAAGTCAGGATGGAACGCTGTGAAATGGAGTGGGACGTCCGGTCCTAGATGCTCGAGAATCCAATCAGCGAGCCTGCGCGTTTCGCTTGTGTCGTCATTCAGCGTCGGAATCATCAGGTTCGTAATTTCGAACCACACGTTTGTTTCGTTCTTGAGCCACTTTAATGTATCGAGCACGGGCTGCAGATGCGTGAGAGTAATTTTGCCGTAGAAATTCTCGGTGAATGCTTTCAGATCCACGTTGGCCGCGTCAATGTGATCGTAAATATCGTGGAAGGCTTCACGTGTGATGTAACCGTTGCTGACCATCACGGTCTTTAGTCCGTGCACCTTCGCGGCACGGCAAATATCTATTACGTATTCGCCCCAAATTGTTGGCTCATTATAAGTGAACGCGATCGAGCGGCAGTCGTGTTTGCGCGCAAGTAGCGGTACTTCTTCCGGCGCGACGTGCTGCGAATGGACTTGATCGTGGCGTGATTTGGAAATGTCCCAGTTCTGGCAGAAAAAGCAGCCCATGTTGCAGCCGGCCGTGCCCATGCTGAAAACGCGCGAGCCGGGCAGGAAATGGTTCAGTGGCTTTTTCTCGATGGGATCAACCTGCAGCGCCGCGGGCGAGCCGTAGCCAAGACTATAGAGTTTGCCGCCACGATTGACGCGAATAAAGCAGAAGCCGGATTGTCCGTCGTGGATATGGCAATGCCGTGGGCAAAGATAACAATGAACGCGATTGCCGGGTTCGGACTCCCACCAGCGGCCTTCGTGGAGAGTTTCCATGCCCTGAAGAATGGAGAGTTCCGCCATGGCGTCTCGCCTTCAGGTAAAGTATACGCTTCTCCTCTGCGGTGCGGGTGCGTGCCTAAGCGAGGTGGCGGGCTTGGCGTTGGGCGCGGCGGCGGTGGGCCGCCCAGTTGACGAAGCTTTGTAGGCGATCGCGGTATTTCCAGGAGAGGCGGAAGAATTTGCCGGCGGTCATGTTGTCCGCTTCCTTGCCGAGGAACGTCTCAAATCTCCAGCGCAGGTAGGGGCTCTTCCAGGGTTGGAAGCGATAGCCTCTTGCAACGATCCAGTAGTAGCGCAACGTTCTAAACATTGTCGTTCTGCGTTCAACTCCCGTTCGCCGGGAGATCCTGCTCTTTCAAGGGTGCTCGGCAAATGGTGCGCCAACTCCCTCAAACGTTTCAGACAAACTGCAACTAACCCATAGGCACAGAAAGATGCTCGTGAACTAGCACCCAGCTCGGGCCGCGTTTTTCCCAAATCCCCGTGTAGCGAACGTCGGTTTCGGTGGACTTGCCGTCCTTTGTTTTCATGGACAGGTGCATGGGGACGGTGGTCCAGGCGATCGTGCCACGGCGCGTGACTTTCAAATCTTTGCCAGCAGTCAGGAAAGCTGTGTTGTCGAAGAATTCCTTCTGCACGCCTTCGTGATATTCCTTCCAACTATGATATGAAAACGGCGCGAGGTCGTAGAAAACGACGCCTTGCTCTTTGGCGTAGAACTTCGCGGCCTTGTCCGGATTGCCGCTGCTCCAGGCGGTGCAGTAATCGTCGGTGAGCTTGCGGAAGGTTGCCGTATCCGTTGCCTGTTGCTGGGCGCGAGCGCCCACGAACGTGAGCAGCGCGCCGAAAAGGGCCAATCCAACGTAGAGCAGCCAACGCCAACGTTCCACCTTTACAGCGGAATACGATGCACCAGCAGGAGTCATCCCAAGCTCCTCCTAAAGAATAGCTGCCAAAACTCTCTTGCCCGCTTGAACCTGACAGGGCTGACTTGTGTGGGCATACCGTAGTGCGAAACGGGGAATTTTTCAAGGGATGATTCTGGAATCTGGCGACTCTCCCCGTCCCCCTGTTTTTGGGCAAGGCGGAGAATAAACGATTTGCGCGCAAAACCGGCAGTCGCGAGATCAGTGTTGCAGCTTCAGAAATCTGCCAAGTTCTTCGTACTGATCTGAAGCAAGATAATCCACCCCGGCTTTTGCGGCTGCTTCCCAGCGCTTTCGAACGGCTTCTTTTGAGCCGAAGTTGTACGTACTGAACCAGCCGTAGCAGCTAAGCTCCTCCTTGCTGGCGCCGTCGAGAGTATAGAAACGAATCCAGAGATTCCGTCTATGCGCGTACTCGACCAACTGATTGAGGCGTGACTCTTTCTCCGCTGCCCACGGACCGGCTTTTGCCTGTCCCTCCGGCTCCACTACTCTCCAAGCGTTATTCCACCAACGGTGATAGTTGTCTGCCGGATTCGGTACAAGCACTTCTGGTGCAGCGGACGGATTCCTTGTGTCTGTTTTTACCGCACCGAAAACCAGCAACCGGTCGCCGAGTTTAACCCGATCATAGAAAATTGCTTTCTGCGCGTCGGACTCTCCGGTCAAAACCAAAATGGGACGAACCTGAAGCGATTCCATCTTGTCCAAACTATCCGTTCGCATCGCGGTCGTCAGCCAGTCTTTGTACTCGGAAAGCAAACTCCAGATCGCTTCCAAGTGTTCGGGCTCTTCTGATTTCAAATCCAGATTCAATGTGATTAGGGGCCAGTCGCCATGATTTCTTTCACGTAACGCCTTCTCCACGATGGGCCGGACACGCTCGAAAAAATATTCACGCATTCCGGGCTCGGCTCCGGTTGACTGACCTCCATGACTCAGCACTGAGGCCATTTTCCCGGTCCGCGGGTTTATCGCCCAAAGGAGATCCTGTTCGATGGCGAGCGGCGTGCCTGCCGCGAGTGCGCGGTCAATGCGATCAAACCACCATTCGTAGTAGGGATAGCAATTGTGCGCGTCGAGAAGAACGCGCGTGCCGGGATGAAGTTGCGCCGTGGAAGAATCAGCGGCCGTCGTGCAGGAAAACAGGAAGGCAATCAAAACAAGGGCAAAAAGGGATAGCGAGCGAAGGCGCATAAAGAGAACTCCTAGAACGGATGAACGCATACTTGAAATTGATGTAAATCGGATTGCAAAGGAAGAGCAATTTGTCGCTCGAATCGTACACGCCGGGGCTGCGCGAAGAAAAGCCCCAGAGAACTCGGCGGAGAGTGAACTCTGCCCTATCCGCCGGAACGACGGAACAATCGTTCGCATTGAGACGTACATTCTAAGACGGCATTCTTTAATCGTGCTCGGAAATCCAGAAGGGACTAAGGCGCTCGAAGATTTGGGAAAAAACTGAGTAACGGAAGATTTATACGGTCATGCCAAATCCCACACCCGCAGGACTGCGCCCCATTCGTGCAATTGCCACATTTTTGCTGGGATACATCGCGGTGACGATTCTGGCCATCGCGCTGTCGGTCGCGCTGGAACAAATCACGCATCCGCCCCCTGCAAAAGAAATGGTGCGCAGCGAATCGTACGTTCTCTCGGAGAAATTCTATCCGCTGATCAATGTGCTCGTTTGGACAGCGCTGAGTTGGGGTTATTTCAGTATTCGCCGGAATAGCACGAATCTTTTCAAAGAAGCTTTGTCTTTAGGGTCGATGTGGCTCATTTTGGCGATGCTCGTGGATTATGTAGGGTTCGTGTTGATCAAAAATCCGATTTCCCTTGGCGCGCATGATTTTTATATCGGCCAGTTTCCATGGATTTACCTGATCTATTTGGCCATTTTCGTTAGTCCATTGCTTTATGTCTTGCTGCGCCGAAAGAGCCAAGCAGTCGCCGCATAGACTCAGATTCAAAGAGCGAACGTGTGGGCCCTCCGTGTATTGCGATTTCCTCTGAATCCCGGCTGCAACACCCAACAACCGCCTAGACTGTTGGATTGCAAACGAGAAGATTCGCTTTTCGCCGGTAACCAGGTCAAAACGTACTTTTGGATACCGTTCCTAGCCGCCATTCGCCGGTATTCGGGCTTCGTTGGCCGAATTGCCCGCGCGTTGATGCGCGTCAGAACCCTACTCTGGGCCTGCAAGAACGAAGTGGGTTGCAGGGAGGGGTTATGCAAGAGCAAGCGCGGAAGGGATTCGGGAGCAAGGCAAAGCTGGGGCGCTGGCTGCTTTGGCTAGGGTCGGCAGTGTTCGCTATCGAATCGTGGCTCTTGATTGCGCGTGTGGCGGAATTCTGGCAGGGGTCCGGCGCCGCAACGCTTGGCTGGATGGCTGCGCTTGGCGCGACTGCGCAAAGGATGTTGTCGCTCCTGGTATGGAATCACGGCTTGCTGCTCGCCGCCATGGCGAAGGTGCTGGTATTATGCTGCCCGTTGTTGGTGATTGCGATCGGAGTCGGCATGGTGCGGCAGGCAAATCTGATCGATGCAGGCAAATCCTCCGTGGACAGTTCAGCAGCTGAGGAAGAGAGACGGTAATGCGACCGCGCAGACAACCCTTGAACTCCTACGGCTGGGGCTTCGCTTGGGGCGGCGTGATTTTGTTCATTGGCGTGGTGCTGCTGCTGGATCACATGGGCGTTATTTCCGCGGCAGGATTGTGGCGCTTCTGGCCGATGATTCTGGTGCTGGCCGGTATCGTCAACCTTCTGGACGATTGCCGCCGCATCTGGGGGGTGTGCCTGTTCGTGGCGGGAATTCTTCTACAACTTGGTCAGTTCGGGATTGTTCACGTTACGTGGGCTTTGCTTTGGCCGGTGATGGTCATTGGCATCGGAGTGTCCCTGATGTGGGGCTCCATCAAAGCGCGCAGGGCCGGAGTTGCCAGCGGTGAAGTGAGCACGGGTCCCGGCGCACTGAATGAGCTGGCCATATTCAGCGGCGTTGAAAAGCGCATCATGGGCAAGAATTTTCGTGGCGGACGGCTGGTGGCTCTCTTCGGCGGCATTGAGATTGACCTTTGGCAAGCGGAGATGGAAGGCGACGAAGCGGTTCTTCAGATTGATGCGATTTTTGGCGGCGTGGAAATTCGCGTGCCGGATACTTGGCTGGTCTCCTCCGAAGGCCAGGGAATTTTTGGCGGATACTCCGATTCCACTCACTTGCGGCCACCGACCGATCCTGCGCAGACGCGAAAGACGCTGGTGATTCGCGGGGCGGCCATTTTTGGCGGGGTAGAAATTCGCAACTGACGCGACTGAACCGCGATCATGGCAAACGAATCATTTCCGAGAAAATTGCCGCAACTTGTCTTCCGCATTCTATGGCTGCCGATGGGCGGCCTGCTTTTCGTTCTCCTGAACTCTACGGGAGGAATGCGGGCACTCGATGCGGCGGTCATCGCGTATCCGGTCTGCCTGTTCGGGCAGTTCACGCTGATTGCGGCCAAGTATTCTTGCAAGTCCTCCCCAATTGAACGCACAAAGACTGGACAGATGGTAGCCACGCACGCGATTGCATCGCTGATTATGGGGCTGCTCTGGTACAGCCTGGCGTGGACTCTTATCTACGCGGTTTCGTTCGGGCAGCAATTGCAAGGGCTCGACCAGCGGTTTTCCGGCAGAGGCCCTATCGTTTACGTTTCAGGCGTGGCGTTCTATTGGCTTTCCGTCGCGTATTACTACGTCGTTTTCGCAAGAGAAAATGCGATGAAGGCCGAAGCGCGGGTGATGGAAACAACGATGCTGGCGCGTGATGCCGAGTTGAAAGCGCTGAAGGCTCAGCTCAATCCGCATTTCTTGTTTAACAGCTTGAACTCGATCAGCGCACTGACCAGTATTGATCCGGGACGGGCGCGTGATATGTGTATTCTGCTCGCGGATTTTCTGCGCATCACGTTGCGCGCGGGTGAACATGCCGTAATTCCCTTTTCGGAAGAGCTCGGCTTGATGGAACGGTTTCTTTCGATCGAGAAGGTGCGCTTCGGAGCGCGGCTCAAGACCGAAGAGGACATCGAGGAGGATGCGAGAGAGTGCCTGCTGCCGCCGCTGCTGTTGCAACCCTTGATCGAAAACGCCGTGGCGCGTGGCATCGCCAATTTGCCGGAAGGGGGGACGGTGCGAGTGGCGGCACGCTGCGCGAATGGACGCATGTTCATCACGATTGAAAATTCGTTTGACCCTGATGCGCCACCGCGCCGCGGAAACGGTATGGGACTGCGCAACGTGCGCGAACGGCTCGAAGCGCGCTATGGAAAGGAAGCGAGTTTGCGGATTTCCTCCGAGGGTGAACGGTTTGAAGCAACAGTTACGCTTCCCGCCGAGACGGAGGTGCCTCGATGAGCGCGGCTGGCGAGAAAAGATTGAGAGCCTTGATCGTGGACGATGAAGAGTTGGCGCGGTTCGTTGTGCGGGAGATGCTTGAAGCTCACAGCGAAATCGAAGTTGTCGCGGAATGCGTGAACGGCTTTGAAGCGGTGAAGGCCGTGGCCGAGCACAAGCCGGATCTGCTTTTTCTGGACGTGCAGATGCCAAAGCTCACCGGATTCGACGTGCTGGAGCTTATCGGCACGGACGTGCCCGTGATTTTTGTGACTGCGTATGACGAGCACGCGATGAAAGCATTTGAAGTGCACGCGGTGGATTACCTGCTGAAGCCTGTGGGAAAGGAACGATTTGAGGCGGCACTGGAACGCGCGAAGAGCAGAATCGCAACGCGGCAGCCGATGCCTGCGGAACTCGGCACGGCGGCGCGGGCGCCCGGCCAGTTTGCGGAACGCATTGTCGTGAAAGACGGGACGCGCGTGACGCTGATTCCCTGCAACAAACTCGACTACGCGGAATCACAAGATGACTACGTTGCGCTGGTCAGCGAAGGCAAGAAACATTTGAAACAGCAAACGATTGCGAGTCTTGAAGCGTCGCTCGACCCGGCGCTTTTTGTGCGGATTCACCGCTCGTATTTGGTGAACCTGGAGCGCGTGGTGCGCATTGAGCCGTACGGAAAAGAAAGCCGGATGGCGATTCTTGCCACAGGTGCGCGGTTGCCGGTCAGCAAGACGGGATATGCGCGGGTGAAGGCGCTGCTTGACGAGCGAGGCTAGACAAACTTCTAGCTGAAATGAAGGGATCAGGCGGCTAGGCGGCGCACCCAAATGCGGGACGTCGCTGGTTTGCCGAGATGAATCTTCTTGCCTGCTGCTTGCAGGGTCATTGTTTCGTCGTACTCGCGTTTTTCCACGCCGACTTTCGTTCCCGGACGGAGATGCAAGCCTTCCAGAAATTCCAGGAATTGTCCGTCCTTTTCATAGACGCAGACGATTTCTGCTTTGTCCTTCGCGCGCAAATCGGAGAGCAAAACCGCGCCTTGTTTGCGAAGCTGCGCAATTCCGCCACGAATGGGCACACCGTGCGGGCAACTGCTCTTGTCCCTAAAGCGTTTGAGCAGCAGCGCTTCGACTTCCGGCGAGATTGCGTGCTCGAGCCGCTCTGCTTCATCGTGAGCTTTCGACCAGGGGAGACCAATCACGTCCGTGAGCAACATTTCCGCAAGTTGATGGCGCAGCGCCATGTGCTCCGCGAATTGGCGGCCTTTGCGCGAGAGATCAATGCGGCCAGTCCGATCCACGCGAACCAAATCATCACGCGTGAGCCGCTTGAGCGCTGCCGTCACCGCTGGCGGTGTCACGTCAAGTTCTTCTGCAAGGCGCGCGCTGATTGGCGATCGGTCTTCTTCCAACATCTCCCAGATCGCTTTCAGATAGTCTTCCCGAGACACGCTTGTTTTTTGCCGCTTCACCAGTCACTCTGCCTTTTCTAAATCTGTCGCCGCAACTTGCGCGGTGCCGGTTGAACGCAGGCGCTCCGCCAGTGCAGAGATTCTAGTCTGAATCTCATCGAAGATTCTCTGGTAAACCTCGGGATCTTCACCGAACGGATCTTCCACTTGCCAGTCTTCCACCTTTTCCGGCTCTTCGAAAACCTGGTCTTTTTGGAAGCCGCTCATGTTGATAATGAGGTCCACTTCTTGCCAGTGGGCATGCATGATTGGCTTGGAGACGAGCCCCTCGGCCGAATAATTATTTTTTTCGATGGTTTCTTTCGTGAGTTGCGCAACGTAGCCGAGAGGCGTCAAGCCTCCGCTGGTCACTTCCCATAGGTCCGGGGCGTCCTGGCGTGCAATCGCTTCCGCCATCGGACTGCGGCAGGAATTACCCAAGCAAACGAAGAGTACGCGAAACTTTTTTTGAGATTTCATCCAGAAGGAAATTCTCTCACACTGCGGCGGGCTTGGCCTGGTTTGCCGTGGCCATTTGCAAGAAGTGAGCATGGACGGTGGTGTCCGCGGTGAGCTCCGGATGGAATGTGGCCGCGAGCAGATTCCCTTTCTGCACGAGGACGGGCTTGCCGGCGTGTTCGGCAAGAATTTCGAGGCCGGAGCCTACACGCTCGATGACAGGGGCGCGGATGAAGACCATTTCTAGCGGCTCGGTCTCTAATTTTGATGCCCCAAAGAAAACGTCGCTTGCGAGTTGGCGGCCGTAGGCGTTGCGAAGAACGGTCATGTCAAGGAGGCCGAGCGAATCCTGCGCAGGGTTTTTCACTTCTGTAGCGAGAAGAATTGCGCCCGCGCAAGTGCCGAAGATTGCGCGGCCGTCCGACGCAAATCTGCGAACCGCTTCGTACAGGCCTTCTTCACGCAGGAATTGCAGTTGCGTAGTGCTTTCGCCGCCGGGCAGTATCAGGCCATCGCAATCTTCGAGGTCGGCGACCGTGCGTACTTCGGCTGTTTCCGCGCCGAGGCTTTGCAACATCGCAGCGTGCGCCTCGAAATCCCCCTGAACGGCCAAAATTCCAATCTTCAAGTCAATCTTCCTTATCCCTCAAAAATCAGGGGCACAAAGAATCGTGCCCCTGGCAAAACTTTTCGAATCGCCTTACCACCCGCGTGTCGCGAGCAAATCCTTTTCCGGAATTTGACGAACGTCAAGACCGGGCATCGCTTCGCCGAGTTCTTCGCTCGCTTCGAGCACAGCTTTTGGATCTTCGAAGTGCGTTGTCGCCTTGACGATGGCCTTGGCGCGCGCATCGGGATCGCTGGACTTGAAAATTCCCGAGCCGACGAACACGGCTTCGGCGCCGAGCGAACGTACGAGCGCTGCGTCCGCGGGAGTCGCAATGCCGCCCGCGGAAAAATTCGGAACGGGCAATTTACCCGTCTTCGCAATCTGGCGAATCAATTCGAGTGGCGCCGCGTGTTCCTTCGCTTCGCGCATCAATTCATCGTCGCGCATGGTGGTCAGGCGCTTCATCTGGCTGACAATCGTGCGCATATGCCGTACAGCTTCCACTACGTTGCCCGAACCGGCTTCGCCTTTGGTGCGAATCATTGCCGCGCCTTCCGAGATGCGGCGCAGCGCTTCGCCCAGATTGCGCGCGCCGCAAACGAACGGGACGCGGAAATCGTGCTTCCAAACATGATTCTCCTCATCGGCGGGAGTGAGCACTTCGCTTTCGTCAATGAAGTCCACTTCCAGCGCTTGCAGAACCTCCGCTTCGGAAAAGTGGCCGATGCGCACTTTCGCCATTACGGGAATTGTGACAGTGGCCATGATTTCGCGAATGACCTTGATGGAGGCCATGCGCGCGACGCCGCCTTCCTTGCGAATATCCGAAGGCACGCGCTCTAGTGCCATCACGGCGCAGGCGCCGGCTTTCTCCGCGATACGCGCCTGATCGGCGTTCGTGACGTCCATGATCACGCCGCCTTTGAGCATTTCCGCGAGGCCGACCTTCACCCGCCATTCATTTGAAGTTCCATTGTTGCCACTGCCGTTTGCTTTCTTCGCGTCCATATTTCCTTCTCCTCAAAATCAAACTGCAAAGCTCTTACTCAAGATCTATGCCGTTGCCAGTGGTGCGCCAATCACCACGAAACGCCCGCGTCCTCGCGCCAGCAAATTCCCCGCCGCATCGCGAATTTCGCCAATGCGGAAACGATTCCTTCCCTTTTCGCTCTCCTGCCAGCCTTCGACGAAAATCTCTTCCGTCACTGGGACTGGCTTCTTGTACTCGACCGAAAGTTCAGCGGTGACGGCGCGCTCGTCGGCCAGCTTTGAGATCTTGCCCATCGCTTCGTCGAGCAAGACCGCGATGATTCCGCCGTGAGCGAATCCTGCACCGCCGCCGTAACGTGCGCCGAGTACGAATTTGCCGCGCGTTTTTCGCTCGTCCACGTGCAGATCAAACGTGAGCTTCATTCCCGCTCCGTTTGCGCCACCGCAGCCAAAACAGTTGTTCTCCGGTTTTGGCTCAAGCCGAATGATTTCGCCCATTCGCCCCGAACCTCAGACCAGCGCCACACGGCTGCGTTCGGCGCGCCGCACGCCGCGCTCGCGCTTGCGCATTTCCGCGCGCAGAATGTCCGCAAGCGTGGCCACGCCACGGGCGATCTGCTTTTCGTCCAGGCTGGCGAATCCGAGCCGCAGTGTGTTCGGCTGTGGCCCTTGCACGTAGAAGTAGCGACCTGGCGCGAAGAGCACGCTGCGCTCTTTCGCGTGAATCAAAAGTTCGCTTGCGTCAAAACCAAGCGGAAGCTCGAGCCACGTGCACATGCCGCCTTCCGGCATGGTCCAGCGCGTGCCTTCCGGCATGTGCTTGCGCAACGCTTCGTCGAGTGCGTGCAGCCGCGACGCGTACACTTTTCTCATCTTTGCCAGATGTTTTGTGAAAAGTCCGCGACGCATGAATTCGGCGAGAGTCGCCTGCGCGAGTTGGTCCGTGTGCAGGTCCGTCGTTTGCTTCACGAGCCGCAGCCGCTCGACCGCGGTCGCAGGTGCAACGATCCATCCCACACGCAGTCCGGGAAACGCAACTTTCGCAAAACTATCTATGTGAATGACGATGTTGGATCGGTCGAGTTGTTTGAGCGAGGGAATGCGCTCATCGCGATTGTGCAGGCGCGCGTAAATATGATCCTCGACAATCGCCACCTGATAGCGCGAGGCCATTTCTAGTATTTTGCGGCGCGCGGCCAGCGGAATGGACGCGCCCGTTGGATTCTGGAAATCGGGCGTGAGGACCATGAGCTTGACGCGATTTGCGGCCAGCGTGGCTTCCAAAGCTTCGAGGTCAATGCCAAGCGAACGACCGGGTTCTGCGTGCGTCTGCACAGGAACGCCAAGGCAACGTGCTCGGGCCCCGTTGAAAATCGCCACCGCACCCGGATATGTCGGATTTTCCAGGATTACGGAATCACCCGGGCGAACGAATGCCTTACTGATCAAATCGAGCGATTGCTGGCAGCCGTCGGTGATTAGCAGATTCTCGTCGCGTACGGTCAAGCCTTCCTGGCGCAACATCTCAATCAAGGCTTCTTTGAGCGGCGCGTACCCGTCGGAAGGACCAAGGTTCAGCACGTCGGTTGCTTCGCGACGCAGGACCGCGTTCACGCAAATTTGGAGCTCTTCGATCGGGAAAAACTCTGACGCGGGGCGTGCCATCACAAAGGAAAGTGAATCGACCGGTGCGCTTGCTGTGAGCCGGCTTAGAACTTCTTCGCCCCGTTCGTCCGCAAAAAGCAATTCCCATCGAATCCCATCGCCGCCATTAAGGACTGGAGGAGCAGGCGGCGTAATCTTCAGGCCGTTACCGTTGCCCTTAATGAAAGTGCCGCGCCCGACGTGGCCCTGAATTAGACCCTCGGATTCGAGTTCGGCGTAGGCATTCGCGACGGTCGTGCGATGGACGCCGAGCATTGTGGCGAGCTCGCGGCTCGCGGGGATGCGGTCGCCCGGGCGTAAATCGCCTGCGTGAACAAGTGCCCGCAACTGATCGCGCAACTGGATATATAGGGGAACATGGCTCTGTGGCTGGAGATGAACTGGCAGCATTGGCTCTCTCCTGGAGCCAATTCTAGCAGAAATTGGACTGGTACAAGAGCCAATTTGTCTTTCGGCTTGGTGGCTGCTTTCAGGCGTTTTGCGGCTATTCCGGCGACACGGGATTTTCGGTCCTATTCCCTGCCGAGAGTGGGGCTGCGCAAAGGATGGTCCAATCTGAGTCACCGCACTGATAGATGGAAATGAGAGGCAGGTCCTCTGGCTGCACGACGTAGTCGCCGCTCGACATCGCTTCCGATTTATACGCGGTGTCGGTCACGACTGGGCTGCCGGGCCTTGCGCGCACGCGGAATTGGCCGGAGGAAGGCTCGTAATTTGAATAGCTGAAGCAGTGCCCAATGCAGGCGCGTTCTACGGAATGCGCGATGAATTGCACCCGCCAATCGTCCGGCGCAGACAGCACGGGCACGATGCGCGTGCCGTTGGGCATCTTGGCGATGAGAGCCTCGGCGTTCGTTTCTACCTGTGAAATCTTCCCGGTGTCTCGATTGCTGAAGTAGAAGAAGAACGCCGCGCATGCCACGAAGCCGGCTATTTGCCACTTGCGAAGTGGGATCAAGCCGAGAACGCAGAGCCCGAAGATTGCCGTGACAGTCGTCAGCCTCGAAACAAGCAGACCAATCCATCCCTGAAACAAGTCGCTGTGGATGTTCTCTGGAACGAATGCGGCGGCCGTGAGCGCAACCAAATACAATTCCATCGGCAAGCGAAACGGCTTCGCTTGCTGCCGACCGGCGCGCAAGCTTTTCGCAAATGCTGGCAAGAAGCAAATCACTCCCCACGCAAGCGAGATGCGCGCCAAACCCAAATAACGATGGCCATACAGGATCAATTGGTCCGAGCCATTCATCCAGAAAAACGGATCGGGCCGCCAATCGGCCTCGAACCGCGTGCTGCCCGCCAAGAGGAAGCGCAATGCAAAGTACGCAGCAAACGCAACGACAGGCAAAACCAAACGCCAATACTCTGGAATGAGCCGCCACAGCGAAACGTAAATAATTGTTCCCGCAAACCAGAAAAATCCAATCGGATGCGCGAGGAAAATTAGCGGTGACAGCAGTAGAACTGTGACCCAATTCCCTGCTCCGCCTTTCCAGAAAGTCGCCAGACCGAAACAGACAAGTCCAATGGAAAGGTAATAATTCAAGAAGCCCATGCTGAAGGAATAGCCGTACGCCAACATCGCGATGCACGGCACGAGTGCCCATGGGGCTCGTTTGGTAACCGTAGCTACAAACGCAAACACCCCCCAAAAGAAAACCAGCACGCTGGCCGAAACGACCAGCAGTTCCGCTGCATGGAGCCCAAAAATCCTTGCCGTATGAAACAACGCAACGTCAAACAGCACGTTGTTCCATTGCCGGACGACGTATACACCCGGTGCTTGTCCCTGGTCAGCCAGCTGCGCAAGCCAGGCGTTGTAAACGTGGCTGCCCAGATCGCCCGCTTGAATGTGTGGATGCCATACGCATGGAAAGAGCAAAACGAGGGAGAGAATTAGCACCCGCGCGGAATAGTCTCGAAGAAAATCCAGAGCCGCGCTGATGGCGAGCCGATGTTCAGAAAAACTTGGGTCGTCGGGTTGCATGAGGTTTGGCAGGAGCGCCGAACATTCTACACGCACCGGAACCCGCCATCGAAATATCACGTTTGCCTCCGCTTGTGATAGAGTCACGCACGCTGAGTCCGGCTGCAAACCTCTCCCTATTTCGTCCGCAAGGAGCCAACGAGAAATGTTCGACCCAGCAAGAGTGCCCGGCGCGGGCAGAGGCGCGCGTCTTCTGCTGAGCGTGTGCTTTTTCTCTGTTGTTTTGAATTTCGGCACAAACACGACATGTGCGCAGGAAGCACCTGCAAAATGCCCTCCAGCGACCGCGGTGAAAAGTGTCCATGACACCTACGCATCCGCTGATGTAGTTGACCCCTATCGCTGGCTTGAGGATCAGAACAGCCAGGAGACGCGCGGGTGGATCGAGCAAGAGCAGAAATGCACCGAGGCTGCACTCTCTAAGCTTCCGGGCCGCACAGCCATTGCCAAGCGCTTGAGCGAGCTCCTGCGCACGGATTCTCTCGGCACTCCGCGCGAGCATGGTGGCCGGTATTTCTTTACCAAGCGCCTTGCCAACGAGGACCTTGCAAAAATTTACGTTCGCCGCGGACAAAACGCGCCAGACGAAGTGCTGCTCGATCCCCTGCCGTGGACGAAAGACCATTCCGCTAGCGCAACGATTGAAGCCGCTTCGAAAGACGGCAAGCTTCTCTTTTACGGGCGGCGCGAAGGTGGCCAGGATGAAGTCACTGTTCACGTCCTCAACGTGGACACCAAGGCCGAACTCCCGGACGTCTTCCCTCATGCGGACTATTTCAGTGTCGAGGCCACACCAGACAACAAAGGCGTCTATTACGTCCGAACGGTCGAAGGTGCACCACGTGCTTACTACCACACAATGGGAACGGATGTGGCTAAAGACAAAGTCATCTACGGCGAAAATCTAGGCAAAGACAGAATTTTAGTAGCGGGTCTCTCCGACGACGGCCATTACCTCGCTTATATCGTGGTTTATGGCTCCGGCTCGGAACGCTCCGATGTTTATTTGCAAGATGTGAAGATGCAGGGACCGGTCAAGCCCGTCGTGAATGATGTGGTCGCCCAGTTCTATCCGCAGTTCGGCGGCGACACGATCTACTTGCACACGAACTGGAAAGCGCCACTTTGGCATGTGTACGCCGTCAACCCGAACGATTTGGCGCGCGACCACTGGACCGAAGTCATTCCCGAAACGAAAGTGAAGCTGGAGTCCGTCAATCCGGCCGGGGGCAAGCTCGTCGCTATCTATACTAAGAACGCTTCCTCCGAGGCCAAAATATTCGATGCCAATGGCAAGAATGAAAAAGCTTTGGCACTTCCCTCGATCGGGAGCATCTTTTCTCTTTCGGGACGATGGGAGAGCCCCGAACTGTTTTACTCCTTCGATTCCTACAACGCAGCACAAACAACCTATCGCTACGACCTCAAGACCAACGAGCAAAGCATCTGGGCACAAAACAAGGTGCCCTTCGACGGCTCAAAGTTCCATATCGAGCAGGTCTGGTACGAATCCAAAGACAAAACACGCGTACCGATGTTCCTTTTTCATAAGAAGGGCTTGAAACAGGACGGCGCAACACCGGTTCTCCTCACTGGTTATGGTGGGTTCGACGCCAGCGAAACGCCGTACTACTCGCCGTTCTATCTTTTGTGGGCGGAGAGCGGCGGCATACTTGCCGTCCCGAGTCTGCGCGGTGGCGGCGAATTCGGTGAAGACTGGCATCGCGCCGGCATGATGGGAAAAAAGCAAAACGTTTTCGACGATTTCGTTTCCGCAGCCGAATATTTGATCGCAAATAAATACACAAATTCCTCAAAGCTCTCGATCTACGGCGTCAGCAACGGCGGTTTGCTCGTTGGCGCGGCACTGACGCAACGCCCCGATCTTTTCCAGGCGGTCGTGTGCGGCTATCCGCTGCTGGATATGCTGCGCTATCAAAAATTCATGGATGGCGCGTACTGGGTGCCGGAATACGGCAGTGCGGAAGTTCTGGCACAGTTCACTTACCTGAAAGCGTATTCGCCATATCACAATGTGGAGAAGGGCAAGAAATATCCGGCGGTGCTTTTCATCACAGGAGATGGCGACACGCGAGTGGCGCCGCTCCATGCGCGCAAAATGTCTGCGCTACTACAGGCGAACACCGGTTCGGATCGCCCTATTCTGCTTCTCTACGACACAAAATCCGGACACTCCGGCGGGCGCCCGGTCAACAAAATCATTGAGGAAGACACGGACATCTTCAGCTTCCTGTTCTGGCAGTTGAATGTTCCGCAAGCTGGAAATTGACCGCGCTCAGGCGACGTGGGTCTCGCCGAGTCTTTTCAAGCGGTCGCGCAAACGCCGTTGCAGAGTCGTGGGCGTATTCGGATTGAACGCCACCAGATACCACAGCGGCTGGCTGCGGTCGCGGCTCAGATACGTCAGTGTGTTGGCGTCCGCATTGGGATGGCGCGCCACATTTTCACGAATCGCACCATAAGGATGCTTAGCCAACTTGTTCAAAGTTTTCGCATTCGCCCGCGGATGTTCACTAATCAAGCGCAGCAAATAAAAGTCCGTCTCCGGAGCCTGCTTCACCAGCTTTTCCAGCATCTCCGGCTTTGCATCAGCACTCAGCACGAGCCCAATCTTTTCGTCCCACGCCGTATTGATCTGATTCAGCTCGCGGGTGCGCGCATGAATCAATTCTTCCAGCGAGCGGCGTTCCTGCGTGCCGCGCGCGAGGGGCAGGTCTGTGCCTTCCAGGGAATCGAGAACGCGCAGCAGGTGCTGGCGTTCGCCAAAAACGATTTGCGAAGTGCGCGTCGTTTTGCCCTTCTCTTTTTCCTTGTGTTGCACCAGGTCCGAACGTCGCATGGTTTCCTTGCTCCACTGGCCCCGAGTAAACCCCAACCGGGTGCCGCGTCCCGCATTTTTTCCAGAGAGGGCTGCGCAATCTTGCCCAGCTTTATGAGTACATCGGCGATTATCATCTCCAGCAAAGGTACGGTAAAGTTGCATGCGGGTGCGTTGTGCCCGATGTGCAACACCTGAAAGCCTGTGGAAGATTCCGCTTTACCGGAAAGAGTGGCCCGCATGTCCGCATTTGAGGAGCACAAGGAAGAACTCGAGCGCTACGAACAGATGTTCGGGCGCGACCGCGGGCGCTTGGCCGTTTCGCTGGACCGGTTGACGAACGCGCTGGTGCTCGTCGGCCAGCACGGCGTCTATTGCACGAGCCAGCGGAACCCGACTTTACCTGCGATGGACTTGCGGATGATTGTGCAGGAGCTCACGCACGCGAAGGAATTACTGCAATCGGTGATGGAAGAGATGCGCCGGGCGAAGCAGGCTTCGTAGTTCTCCCTATTTATGATGCAAGAATGGATTCGTTTGGCGTTCCTGGCCAATTGTAGTGTTCAGACCGTGGCCGGGATGCACGAGGGTCTCATCCGGGAGCGCCATCACTTTGTTCACGAGCGAATCCATAATCTGGTCGAACGAACCACCCCACAAATCGGTGCGGCCGATGCTTCCAGCGAAGAGGGTATCGCCCGCAAACAATTGCGGCGCGGTAAGTTTCACGTCGCCTGCTCCTGCGGGCAAAAACAAACACGAGCTGCCAGGCGTATGCCCCGGAGTGTGCATCACTTGCGCCTGCAAATTTCCCCAATTCAGTGTGTCGCCGTCGCGCAGCATCTGGTGAATTTCCGCAATCGGCGGCGGCGCTACACCAAGAAATGCTGCTTGCTCTTCCATTGCGTGATAAAGCGGCAAATCCGCGCTGTGCATCAGGACGGGCGCACCAGTGTACGAGTGCAGCTTTTGCAAGCCGCCGACGTGGTCAATATGCGCGTGCGTGCTGACGATCGCCTTCACCGTCAGCTTGTGACGACCGATCAAATCCATGATGCGCCCGACTTCATCGCCGGGATCAAGCACCAGCGCTTCGCGCGTGACCGGATCGCCAATGATCGAGCAATTGCACTGCAACATGCCGACTGGCAAAGAGAGATGAATTAGTCCTATGGAGGGGGTGCCGTTGCCCGCAGCCTGGTTGCTCATTTCTCGATGAGTATATCAATTCGTGACCGCCGCCGCAGCGCCTCCGTATGGGTCATTCTGCTAGACTAAATTCATGGCCATGGACGCCGCGCTCGGACGCTCGATCTTGCAAACACCTTTGCTTGACGCACATCGTGCCGCGGGTGCGAACATCGGCGAATGGTTCAACTGCGCGCTGCCTTCGGACTTTGGCGATTGGCGGGCGGAATATCGCTTCGCGCGGGAGTCCGTCGCACTGCTTGACAAAAATTACCGCGCGTATCTTTCGCTGACTGGCCCTGACCGCGTGCGTTACCTCAATGCGATCCTTACGAACAATATTAAGGACCTCAAAACTGGAGAAGGTGTCGTATCCCTTTTTCTAAATCCGCAGGGTCGCATTCAGGCTGAAATCGAGACCTATGCGGAAGAGTCGAGACTTTTCTGCGTTTCGTTCGCGATGGTTCGTGAAAAACTTATCCCCGCGCTTGATCATTTCATCATCATGGATGACGTGACGCTGACGGACGAGTCCGCACGCTACGGAACGCTAGCTCTTGAAGGGCCACGTACCTTTGAAATCGTCAAGCAACTGGCCAACATTGCTTTGGAAACGTTGCCGGAACTTGGCTGGAAAGATTCGGAAGTTGACTCAATTCCCTGCCGCGTCATTCGCCGTTCTCCGGACGGAAATCCCAGCGCCGAATTTCTCTGCGAACAATCGCACATTCCCGCGGTGTGGAATCTGCTACTCGAGGTCGTAAAGGCAAATGGCGGCGGGCCCGTAGGCTACGCGGCTCTCAGCGCTCTCCGCCTCGAAGCGGGCATCCCGTGGTTCGGCTACGACTTCGGTGAAAAACAGATCCCGCACGAAGCGGGCCTCGAAAATTCTCACATCAGCTACACCAAGGGCTGCTACACCGGCCAGGAAATCGTCGAACGCGTCCGCTCCCGCGGTCAAGTCAATCGCGTCCGCGCGTTGTTCCAGCTTTCTCTATCCGATCTTCCCGCCGCGGATACTCCAATTGTTTTTGGTGACAAGGAAATTGGCTACGTGACCCGAGCAGCTTACTCGCCGGCTTTTCAGTCCAACATCGCCTTGGGATATGTTCGCCGCGAGCAGAGCACGCCTGGCGTCGAAGTGCAGATCGGTGGCTCGGCGGTCACCGTGATTTCCCCGCGTTAGCTAAAACTCGCGGCGAGGTGTTGCTTGCTCCATGCCGACGCGGCCCGCAATAATTTCCGCCTTGTGGTAGTTCTCACCCTTGATCTGGCAGCCGGCCATCCGGCGGAGCATGGCGATCTGCCCGATGTGCGTCAGCGAATCGGCAATCGGCCCCTGAAAAAGCCCCGCTGGTCCTTCATGCAACTCAGCATCCGACGCCAGATATTCGTCAAACTTTTTTAGTGACGCGAAAAACCGCTCGACTTCTTTTTCCCACGGCAGCGGCTGCGAATCGTGCCACGCCTGCTTGCCTGCCACGATACTCAACGCCCAATCGTAAAGGTCGCCCATGTGAGCGAGAATCTGCGCAGGGGGCCGGCCACGGTCCCCACTACTGAAATTCGCAAAGGATTCCGGCGCATCACGCAGCACCTTGCCCCCACGATAGGCAACCGTAGCGAGCGTGTGGCGCAGCAAAGCGCGTTCGGCAGAGGAAGACTGTTCATTCGAGGGCATGGGATGCGCACTCCTTCCGGCGGGCTTCCTAATTGCAAATTCTACTTCGTGTACACGCGAACGTAATCCACGAGCATCTGCTGCGGGAATTGCGTTGTCGCATCGGGCGAACCGGGCCAATCTCCGCCGACGGCAACATTCAAGAGAATGAAAAACGGATGATCGAAGGGCCAAGTTCCCGTGGACGCCCAATTCACCTTCTTGAATGTTGCGTAATTATTCGCGTCAACGTAGAAGCGAATCTCCGCCGGTTCCCATTCGACGGCATAAACGTGAAAGTCATCTGCAAAGTTTTGGCCGTTCGGCAAGGCAACGGTAGAGGTGACGCTGGTCGTCGGCGCGACCGTACTTGGCCCGTGCAGCGAGCCGTGCACCATGCCGGGTTCCTTGCCGATATTTTCCATCACGTCAATTTCGCCGCACTTCGGCCAGTCAACAGTACCAATGTCGTTGCCCATCATCCAGAACGCGGGCCACATTCCCTGCCCCGCGGGAATTTTGATACGCGCTTCGAAGCGCCCGTATGCTTGCGAAAAAAGCCCCAACGTTTTCAGCCGCGCAGAAGTGTAGTCGCGTGTGATTCCATCGGTTCCGGTAAACGTTTCTTTCTGCGCCGTGATGACAAGACTGCCGCTCTTGATTTGTGCGTTCGCTGCGTGGTTGGTGTACGTCTCAAGTTCGTGGTTACCCCAGCCACCGCCGCCGAGGTCATACGTCCATTTGCTCGCGTCCGGCGTTGAGCCGTCCGCACCGCTGAACTCATCGCTCCAGGCAAGGGTGAATCCCGAGGAAGGCGGAATTGGCGGAGGCACCATCACGCCGCCTCCACCGCAACTCAGCGGAAGCGCCGCAAGGCATAGAAAGAGCAGAATCGAAGAGGGACGTAGGTTACGCAAGGTTCAGCGCGCGCTTGAAGGACCCTTTTTCGTTATCAATTTTCTTTTGCAGTTGGAGAATCGCGTAAAGAACTGCTTCCGGCCGCGGCGGGCACCCCGGAACGTACACGTCTACGGGAATCACCTGATTGCAGCCCTGCACGATGGCGTAGTTATTGAAGACGCCGCCCGATGTCGCGCACGCACCCATCGAAATCACCCATTTTGGCTCGGGCATTTGATCGTAAAGCTGGCGAATCACCGGCGCCATTTTTTGCGAAAGCCGGCCGGCTACGATCATCAAATCCGCTTGGCGCGGCGAGGGACGAAACACTTCAGCGCCGAATCGCGCCACGTCAAACCGCGCCGCTGCCATGGACATCATCTCAATCGCGCAGCAGGCCAGACCAAAACCCAACGGCCAGATCGAACTGCGCCGCGCCCAATTCACTGCCTTGTCCAGCGTCGTGAAAATGATGCCTTCGTCTTCTAACAGCTTGCCGAAGTCTTCCGGCTTGGCCAGCGTGATGTGTTTTCCCAGGGTTGCGCTCATCAAGTCCTCGTCTCCCTCATTTTTGCATACCGGGGCCGCGGAAACAATCTGGTCTCTAGAGCTGCTAGAGCTGGCCTGACGTGCCGCCCCATTCCTCGGGTTTAACATCTGCGATGGACTGTGAGAAGGTCCAAGTGTGGCCGGCGAAATCTTCAACGGAGTACTGTCGCTCTCCGTAAGGATGGTCCGCAGGTTCCCGAACAATGCGCGCCCCGCGTTGCCGCGCGCGCTTGCAGTGCTGATGTACGTCTTCAACTCGCACCATTGGGTACGCACGATCAATTGGAGAATCACTTGTGCCGTGTGATTCCATCACCACAATCGCTCCATCGCCGACGTTTAACTGTGCCCGGTGGTTTCCGATTGCAATGCGCACTGTAAAGCCAAACGCGTCGCACAGCCATTTCGCCGCTTTTTCCACGTCCGGATAGGGCAATTGGGGAATTACAGTGCTCTTTGGTATGGAGCGATTTGTTTGCATCTTTGATCTCCTAAACTTTTAGAACAACTTTCCCAAATTGCGCGCCTGATTCCAGGTACTCGTGGGCGGCGCGGCACTCGGCCAGCGCAAGAATCTTGTCCACAACCGGCTTCAGCTTTCCCGAGGCCACCAGTTTGAGCACGGTCGCGAATTCGTCCTTCGTGCCCATGTACGATCCCAGAATCGAAAGCTGTCGGCTGAACAAGAAGCGCAAATCAATCTTTGCATCGAAACCCGTCGTAGCGCCGCAGGTTACCAGCCGGCCGCCTCGGGCAAGGCTCGCTACACTATCATCCCAAGTGGCAGTCCCCACGTGCTCGAACACAACATCCACACCGCGCTTGCCCGTGAATTTACGGACAGCTTCTCGAATCTTTTCCCTGTGATGATGAATCGTCTCGTCCGCGCCGAGTTCTTTCGCTTTCGCCAGCTTTTCTTCCGAGCCCGCTGTCGCGATCACGCGGCATCCGAAAAACTTTGCAATTTGTATCGCCGCCGAGCCCACGCCGCTCCCCGCCCCTAGCACGAGCACTTCCTCCCCAGGCTGCAATTCCGCGCGGCCAATCAGCATATGCCACGCCGTCTGAAACACCAGCGGCACCGCCGCGGCTTCTTCAAAACTCAATTTCTCCGGATACGCAAAGCAATTCACTTCCGGGCAACGCACAAACTCCGCACACCCACCGTCATGGATATAGCCAAGATTCGAAAACTCCGGGCACTTGTTGTCCTCGCCGGCAAGGCACGCCGCGCATCTTCCGCAACTCACTCCGGGAGCCAACAAAACTTTTTGCCCAACGCTAACGCGCTTTACCTCCGCACCAACTTTCGCCACCTCGCCCGAAATATCGCTTCCCGGAATATGCGGCAACGGAATCGCCACCCCCGGCAGTCCGCCGCGCACCCACAAATCCAAATGATTCAGCGCGCACGCCCTAACTCGCACCAAAACATCCCGCGCCCCCAGTTGCGGTTCCGGCACTTCGCTGTATTTCAGCACTTCCGGCCCGCCATGCCTGTCGAAAACGATCGCCTTCATCCGTTATCCCTTGGAAATCGCGCCGTCATCGTAAAACGCCGCTAAACGCGTGTCCACCTGTCGTGACATTGACAGCAACCACCAGCCGCCGTAGTCTCAACTCAATGGACATCTTCGAAGAGATCGTCCGCATGCGGCGCGCCGGAGAGCGCGGCGTCCTAGCCACGATTGTCCACACCAACGGCTCCATTCCCAGCTTCGAAAGCTCGCGTATGCTCGTCCGCGAAGACGGCGGCATCGTCGGCACCATCGGGGGCGGCTGCGTCGAAGCAGACGTCTGGGCCGCTGCGCGCGAAGTCTTGGAACGCGAAGCTCCGCGCAAAATGGTTTTCAATTTGAATCACGAAGCCAGTTACGATAACGGCCTCATTTGCGGAGGCACGCTCGAAGTTTTCGTTGAGCCGATTCTTCCGCAGCCCGTTGCGTATCTCTTCGGAGGTGGCCACGTTTCCATGGCCGTCGCCAAATCCGCCAACGCGGCCGGTTTCGGAATCGTCGTTGTGGATGACCGCGATCAATTCGCCAATCGCGGCCGCTTCCCGATGGCCGATCAAATCATCACCAGCTTCGAAGATGCCTTCACGCACATCCAGCCCAACGCTTCGACGTATCTCATCATCGTCACCCGCGGGCACAAGCAGGACATGCGCGTTCTCTCCTGGGCCGTGCGCACTGATGCGCGTTACATCGGAATGATCGGCAGCCGGCGCAAGGTGCTCTCCACCTACAAGGCTCTCGAAGCTGAAGGCTACCGCGCCGAGGAATTCGATCGCGTCTTCGCGCCCATGGGCCTGGATATCGGCGCGCTTTCGCCGGAAGAGATTGCCGTCAGCATCACCGCAGAGCTTGTCGCCGTGCGCCGCAATGCTGCATCGGTCGCGCACAAGAAGCTCAGAGTCGAACGCCGCGAGGCCGCAGCCTCTCGCTAACCGATTTTTCTTTTTTCCGGGTTTTGTGAGAGGTCTGATGCATGCTCGCCGCAGTCATCCTCTCGGGCGGTGCTTCCCGCCGCATGGGCTCTCCAAAGGCTCTGCTTCCTTATCAGGGCCGTCCGTTCCTTGAGCATTTGTTGGACATCGCTAAACATCCCAGCATTGGGGTGCGCCGCGTCGTGCTCGGTCCCGATGCCGAAATTATTTCCGCACAAGTCGCGCTAGCGCCAGATGAAGTCGTCATCAACGCGGACTGGGAGCGCGGCCAACTCAGCTCGATTCAAGCCGCGATTCGCAGCTTGCCCCCAGGTACCGACGGCTTACTTCTCTGCCCAGTGGATCACCCTCTCGTAAGCGCATCGCTCGTGCATGAATTGATTGATGCGTTTGAAAAAACTGGCTCCGCCGCAGTTCTTCCGCTCTATCGGGGCCGCCGCGGGCATCCCGTGATTTTCGCTGCACGCTTGTATGAGGAGTTGCTCAACGCGCCCGAGGACAAAGGAGCACGCGCCGTGGTCTGGGCGCATCCCGAAGAAGTCAGCGAAGTTCCCACGAACGAAGAAGGCTGCGTCCTGAATCTCAACGACCCCGAAGCCTTCGACAAAATTTCTAACCGTTGATCGCCCTTCTGCCGAAGTTATTTAGAGGCCGTGCTTTGGCGCGGCCAGTCTTCAGATTTGTCGCAGCAGCCCCTTCACCGCATCCGCCGCCAAAATCGCCCCATGCCGAGTCTCTTCTGGCAACCCGCCCAGTCCCGCCGATATCGCTTCCGCATCAACACTGCGAGCATCAGCCACCGTTTTTCCCGTAATCCGTTCCGTCACCCACGAAGCGGAAGCAATCGCCGTCGTACAGCCCCGGCACAAAAACCGTACTTCGATAATCCGCCCATTTTCCACGAGCGCCGCTAGTTGCAGCACATCCCCACAAACCGGATTCGTAACTTCCACCCGATGCGTGGCCGATTCCAACTCCCCGGAATTTCGCGGATTCCGAAAATGCTCCAGTACCGCTTCAGAAAACGTTGCCATCACTGTTTCTTCGGGGGCAAATATTTCTTCTCAATGGACGCAATCACCACGTAGTTTGGATCCACCATCTCCGTAAGATGCAGTTTGCAAACTTTCGAGCACAATTCGTAGGCATCGAGTTCCGAAAGCCCGTAGTCCGCGTGCACCCAGTGAATCAGCTCCGTCACCGCAATCCGGACGGCGTCGTCCACCGGCCGGTAGATTCCCGCAGTCATCAAAGTCGTTTCGTTCTCCAACCGTGGCCAGTCAATTTTCTTTTTTTTCAGCACATCGATCCGCAACCGCGCCTTCATCGGCACTTCCACAGCGCTTCCCGCCACTTCGCCGTCACCCATGGCTGCGTGCCCATCACCAAAATAGAAGAGCGCACCCGCCACATTCACCGGCAAGTAGAGCGTGTTCCCTTTGCTTACTTCCGGCGCGTCCATGTTTCCACCAAACTCCGCTGGCACAATTGAACTTCTCGCTTCTCCATTTGCCGGAGCCACACCGACGCATCCCAGAAACGGATGCACCGGAAAACTCACTTTGAATTTTGAATCCTGCGCCTGAAACGTCGCCGTATTTTTCTCGTGGTCAATCGGGTAGTACCAGATGCGGTCTTCGAGCGGCTTCGCTTCGAGCACCGGAGTGTAATGCGTGTTATTCACCGCGCCAAAGCCGGGCGAAAACGTCCCGACACCCTGATTGCCGTCCACTTGTAAATCCAGAATCTTCACCACAAGTGTGTCTCCGGGCTCCGCACCGTCAATAAAGAAGGGCCCCGTCAGCGGATTATCCCCTTTGATCATGGAAAACGTATCGCCTGGCTTCTGCAACGCATTTCCAAAGCAGTCCAAGGAATTGGCCTCCAGAATATTTCCCGGCTTTAAGTGGGCGACCGGTGGCGCAACCCCAAACACATACTTCACATTGTCAATCGTTCCCTGAAAATGCACGACTTGCTCATCCTTCGCCGCACTCTCTTGCCCTGACACGTTCGACCCAAACGTCACTGCCAACAAAATCAAAAGCATCACTCCGCGCATCGCACCCTCCCTTAAAGAAACGTGAGTGCAACACACTCGCGCAATTCCGTCAATCGGGATGGAAAAATTACAAATCGAGATGGAGTCTCAACGCAGGTACGAGAACCGGCCCGCGGTCGCGGTTGTACCCGGGACTGTTGATATGTTGAAGATCGAATGCGCCAAAAATTCCTCGCCACAGATGTACGGTGTAGAAAGCCTCGAAGATCTTTTCTTTGCCGTAATTCAGTCGCCCATCGCCCAACAAAAATCCTTTGCCGCCCAACGCCAGATATTCTCGATGATCCCCGGATAGCGCGTTGAACGAAACCGCCATTCCCGCGTGATCCAAATCGCGCCGCCAACGCTTCCCCGTTGCTGCCGCGCCAAACACGACAGACTGGTTCACTTCCGTGTACGCAAACGATTCGTGCCGCCCTTCATTCCACCCGAATCGCCCAAAGGCCGTTACGTTCCAACCGACTGCTTGCTCCAAGTTCACTCCAAATCCGTATTTAAGCGAAGTCAGCAACGGGTGGTGCGTAATATCCGGCTCCGTCGTCTCTCCGGCTTCGAATTGATGAATCGCCTCGCGATAATCACCCATGTTCGCGTGATTGAAATACGTCAGCAGCCGCACCACGCCATCGCGCTTTGGCAGCACACCTTTTCGCAGCTCAAACTCAATATTCTCCGAGCGCGCCCGCTCGAGATTCCATTGCAAGTCAATGTTGTTCGCCACGCGCGGCATCAACGCTTCTGCAAAGCGCACTCCCCAGATGCGGTCTTCGTATTCCAGCATCGCGCCGACCGTGTAACCGCGCGTGTCGGCCGCATAGTCGTACGCGCCATTGTTATCTACAGTTAGGTTTAGAAATTGCAGATGGCTGTCGCTGCCAGCTGAATTCAAATCAAAAAAATCCACCAGTTGCATCTTTCCGGCGCGAAACTCAATCCTGCGTACCGGCAACTTTGTGTACAAGGACAGTGGATTACGCTCTGCTTGTACGCTCTCCGAAGAGAGGGGAATCACCAGGTGCACCATCGTTCGCCCGACGTAGGGAGTCGAGCCAAGCGAAGGGTTATGCACTACATCCAAATTCGTGAATCCCGCCAAACCAAATCCGTTTCCAATTCCTTTTCCGCCCGCGCTTTCTACCTGGCAAAGCACTTCCAGGTATTTCGTGATCTCCACTCCTGTAAACAGCGTCAGAACGCGCGATCCCGCTGTCTCCGCTTTTGGCGTCAGGCTCAAGGGCCCTTGGTACGGCGAATGAAAATCGGGATGCCACTGGAAGATGTAGTTGATCTGCCCTGAGACCCAGAATCGGCTCGTCTCCGAATGGGGGAAAATCGTCGTGGCTGGCTGTGATTCCTGCCCATCCAGTTTTTCCTGCTGCGGCGTCGGAGCATCATTTGAAGATGCCGCGACCTGCCCGCACGCGGGGGCTCCCGCCCAAACCACAATCCCCAAAACCCACAAGAGTAGCGTTGAAATCCTGACGTTTAACATTTCTGTCTTATTGGCACCCGAACGCGGGACCTGTGGGAAGCTACGCGCGCCGTGTTACAGATAAATGAATACGCCCGGCCGCAAATCTCCCTCCTTTGCAGCCCAATTGCACTCATCTTAAACTGGTCGTACCTCAATGGGCACCCTGAAAAGCAAGAAGCTGCGAATCGTCTCGCTCGCGCCCAACGCAACATCTATTCTTTGCAGTCTCGGCGCGCGTTCCGCTTTGGTCGGTGTGACGCGCTGGTGCCCGGACGTCGCTCCCGTCAAACACCTCCCGCAATTCGGCGATTGCTGGAAGCTCGAATCCGTTCCGCAAATCCTTAGGCTGAAGCCCGACCTCGTCATCGGTTCCGTTCCTTTTAAAACAGAAACGCTCGGCAAGCTCCTCGAACATCCCGTACGCTTCCTCGCGCTCAATCCTCGCAGCCTTGCCGACATCGAAGCCGACATCCGGCTTGTCGCTGGCTTAATTGGCCGCCAGTCCGCCGCGACTCGCGTCATCGCGAAAATGCGAAAGGAATTTGCGGCAATTCGCTCCGCTTCTCGCGGCAAACAGAAATTGCGCGTGTATTGCGAAGCGTGGCCGAGCCCGCGCATCAGTTCCCCTCCCTGGGTCACGGAAATCCTCCAAATCTGTGGGACTGAATTTGTTCTTGCTCCTGGCGTTCGCGTGTCTGATGACGAAGTTGCCAAAGCGAAGCCGGACGTCATCATCCTTGCCTGGGCTGCGACTGGAGATCGCGCGAAGCCAGAAAAGTCCTATGCCATAGAAAAATGGCGGGATGTACCCGCCATTTGCAACCGCCGCGTTTTCGTCATTCGCGACGAACTGCTTAACACTCCCGCGCCCATCCTCACCAAAGGCGCACGTGAACTCGTCAGGATTCTCGCAAAATGCCGCGCGCAACTTCAGGCCAACTCATGAAAACAGTCGTCGCCGCCGTCATCGAACGCAGCGATCGCCGCATTCTCATCGGCCAACGCCGCAAACACGATTCGTCACCTCTGAAATGGGAATTTCCCGGCGGAAAAATGGAAGAAGGCGAAACCCCCGAAGCTGCGCTTGCCAGAGAAATCCATGAAGAACTTCACGCCAAGCTGACAAAAGCCGTTGAACTAGGCCGCGTGCAGCACAAGTATGCCGACTGCGATGAGCCCCTCGAAATCTGCTTCTTCGCGGCAGCCATTGAAAACGACGACGCCGAACCAGTTGCCTTCGAACAAATTGCGTGGGTCCTGCCGCGCGAACTCAGCCAGTATGACTTCCTCGCCGCCAACCGCCAACTCATCGCCCAACTCGCCACCGGCCGCATCAAACCTACTGAACTTCTGGAGGGCCCTAAAAGCAAAAAGGGCGGCCAAAGCCGTCCTTTTTACTAACTCGACCCCTTTTCTTTATTAGGAGACTACCGGATTCCACTTCTCCGGATTAATCCCCAACTCCTGAATCGCTTTCTCCACGACCGACGCTTCAATCTTTCCATCAAGTGCCAACTCATGCAGCGTCGCCAGTGTAATAAACTTCGCGTCCACCTCGAAGAAATCGCGCAACGACGCGCGTCCTTCGCTGCGGCCAAAACCATCCGTTCCTAGCGTCGCCATACGCCGCGGCACCCACTTGCTGATCATGTTCGGCAGCGTCTTCAAATAATCTGTCGCTGCTACGATCACTCCCGCGGCGTCACCCACGCATTGCGTCACGTACGGCACATGCGGCTTCTGCGTCGGATGCAACCGGTTCCAGCGTTCCGTCTCGATTCCGTCTGTGTATAGAGCCTTGTAGCTCGTCACGCTCCAAACGTCCGCTGCAACTCCGTACTTCTGATCCAAAATCTCCTGCGCACGCAAAACCTCATTCAAAATTGCTCCGCTGCCGAAAAGCTGCGCACGCAGCTTCGATTTCTTGTTCGAAGCCGCGCGAAACTTGTACATGCCCTTCAAGATCCCTTCGCGCGCCCCCGCGGGCATCGCCGGCATCACGTACGGCTCGTTCATCACTGTGAGGTAGTAAAAAATATTCTCGCCGTCTTTGTACATCCGCTTGATGCCGTCCTGCAGAATCACGGCAATTTCATACGCGTACGCCGGATCGTAAGCATGCAGATTCGGCACCGGAAGCGCCAGAATATGGCTGTTCCCGTCCTGATGTTGCAAACCCTCACCGGACAGCGTCGTGCGGCCGCTCGTTCCGCCCAGCATGAACCCGCGCGTCCTCATGTCCGCCGCTGCCCATATGAAATCACCGATACGCTGGAATCCAAACATCGAATAGTAAATAAAAAACGGAATCGTATTGATTCCGTTCGTCGAATACGCCGTGCCCGCCGCGATAAACGACGCCATCGAGCCTGCTTCCGTAATTCCCTCTTCCAGAATTTGTCCGTCTTTCGCTTCCTTGTAATAGAGCAGGGTATTCACGTCCACCGGCTCGTACTTCTGCCCTACGCTCGAATAAATTCCGACTGTGCGGAAGAGCGATTCCATACCAAACGTGCGCGCTTCATCCGGCACAATCGGCACAATCAACTTTCCAATCTCCCGGTCCTTCAGCATTTTGCGCAACATTCCGACGAACGCCATCGTTGTCGAAACTTCGCGCCCTTCGCTGCCGTCGTAGAATTCCTTGAATAGCTCTTCGTTGTCCGTCGTAATGGGCTTCGACCGCACTGCACGCGTCGGCGTATACCCACCCAGCGCTTCGCGGCGCGAGCGCAGATACTGAATCTCCGCGCTGTCTTCGGCCGGACGGTAGAACGGCACTTCAATACAATCCTGATCGTTCAGCGGAATCCCAAATCGCGACCGAAATTCCTTCAGCTCTTCTTCGTTCAGTTTCTTTTGCTGGTGCGTGACGTTTTTCCCTTCACCCGCTTCGCCCAAACCATAACCCTTGATCGTCCGCGCCAAAATCACCGTCGGCCCGCCCTTATGAGCGACTGCCGCCTTGTACGCGGCGTACACCTTCCGCGGATCATGCCCACCCAGCCGCAAACGCCGCAGCGCCTCATCCGGCAGTGGTTCCACCAGCTTCAGCAATCGCGGATCGTGCCCAAAAAAATGCTCGCGAACATACGCACCCGACGAAACCACCAGCTTCTGATACTCGCCGTCCACCAGCTCGCCCATTCGTTTGACGAGCAGACCTTCCGTGTCGCGCTCCAGAATCGGATCCCACTCGCTTCCCCACAGCACCTTGATGACATTCCATCTCGCGCCGCGGAACGCCGACTCCAGTTCCTGAATAATCTGCCCGTTGCCACGCACTGGACCATCGAGCCGCTGCAAGTTGCAGTTCACAACAAAAATCAAATTGTCCAGTTTTTCGCGCGACGCCAGCGTGATCGCACCCAGCGATTCCGGTTCATCCGTTTCGCCGTCGCCCAAAAACGCCCAAACTTTCGCGTCCGTCGCCGGCTTCATCCCGCGGTTTTCCAGATACCGCTGGAACCGCGCCTGATAAATCGCCATCAGCGGGCTCAAGCCCATCGAAACCGTCGGAAATTCCCAGAAGTCCGGCATCAGCCACGGATGCGGGTAAGAAGACAATCCACCGCCCGGCTTCAATTCGCGCCGGAAATTTCCGAGCTTCTCCTTGCTCAGTCGCCCTTCCATAAACGCGCGCGCGTACATTCCCGGCGCAGCGTGTCCCTGAAAATAAATCGTGTCGCCTTCAAAGGATTCGCTTCGCGCCCGCCAAAAATGATTGAACCCAACTTCATACAGCGTCGCCGCCGAAGCATATGTCGAGATGTGGCCGCCGATGTTGTGCTCTTCGCGGTTCGCGCGCACCACCATCGCCAGCGCGTTCCACCGAATCAGCGATTTAATCCGCCGCTCCAATTCTTGATCCCCAGGGAAAAGCGGCTCCAGCCGAAGCGGAATCGTATTCGTGTAAGGAGTATTTGCCGTAAAGGGAAGATCAATCCCATTCACCGTAGCATGTGCGCGCAGCCGCTCCAGAATTTCACGCGCTACATCCGGGCCGCTCGCCTCCAACACCGAGTCCAACGACTCGAACCACTCCTGAATCTCGACATCTTCCACATGATGGGTCTGGGTATACGTCTGGTTTTCCATTTCCGCCCGTGTCTCCTGGGATTCGTCGCCAAATTGGGAATGCGCCGTCGCCATGCACTCCTCCCGCAAATCTCACACCGTTCTCAACTTCCTAGAATACACCGCCGCACAATTCTCTGCACAGTGGAATCAGAATTCTGTTTTCATGGATACGGGTCTTTAGTTTCCGTCCTGGTGGCGGCTTCCCGCCATCTTCGCAATCCATAGATAGCGAACCCGACGACCAGCATCGGCAGCCAAACGATAAGTGCTCCGTTCAGCAAAATATTCACCCCACGCGTCGAGAAAAACCATCCGGCTCCAATCGGAGAGACTTGAATTGGTCGCCACGAAAAGAAATACCGCGTCGTATCGAATGGAGAAAAAAACGCGATGCCCAGCCCGCCATTCGTCATGGCGTCGAACATCCCGTGCGAACACGTAATTAAGAAGAGCAAAAAGCCTTGTCCAACTCTTTCCACCCAAGTTCCCCCGAGAAGCATTCCCACCGCAATCCCAACCACCGCGCCAAACAAAATCGAATGCGTCAGCCCGCGGTGTCCCCACAAATCGCTATAGTGAATTCCAAAGCGAAAGCCAACTACATCCGCGTCAGGTAGCGCCGAACAAAAAAGCGCCAAAAACCAAAACCGCCCTTCGCTTCGCGCTTTCTCTCCAGCGCCTTGTCCCAGCGCGGCTCCTACGAGCAGATGTGTGGGCACGCTTGGCATGTGTTTCGACTCGGGCTAGAGCGTTCTTCCCCCATCCAGCACCAACACATGCCCCGTCAAAAATTTCGCACTCACCAAATAGGACACCGCCTCCGTCACATCCTCCGGCATTCCTGTTCTCTTCAGCGGTGCAACCTTCACAAATTCCTGCTCCCACTCCGGCGGATCGCCTGGCATCGTAATCGTCCCCGGAGCAATCGCATTCACGCGCACCTCCGGCGCCAGCGCTTTCGCCAGCGTCTTCGTCAGCATGATCATCCCCGCCTTCGAAACGGAGTGCGCAATGAACCCCGGCCATCCCAAAATTCCGCCCGTGTCCGCAAAATTGACAATCACTCCATTCGCGCGCCGCAGCCACGGCGCCGCAGCCTGCGCCAAAAAGAACGGGCCCTTTACATTCGTATCGAGCGAAGCATCCCAAATCTCCTCCGTCGTCGAAATCACGCTCGACGCCAAAAAATTCGCCGCGCTATTCACCAGCACATCAATTTGTCCAAACTCGTGCGCCACACTCTGCACCAGCGCGCGAATTTCTTCCACGCTAGCTAACTCTGCGCGCATCGCAATCGCGCGCCGCCCCAGCTTCTCGATCTCCGCAACAACCTCCCGCGCCTCCGCATCCGATCCCCGATAGTGCACCGCCACGTCCGCGCCCTCATTCGCCAGCCGCAACGCCACGGCTCGCCCCAACCGCTTCCCCGCTCCAGTCACCAGCGCCACTTTCCCATTCAATTTCGTTTCCATCGCCTCAACTTAACACACCTCTCCATACTCCCCTTATAATCTCCCTTTCACAGGAGCTCCCATGAACCTCGACCTTCTCGCTATCGCTGCCCATCCCGACGACGTAGAACTCACCTGCGGCGGTACCATGCTAAAGATGGCCCAAGCCGGCTACAAAACCGGCATCCTCGATCTCACCGCCGGCGAAATGGGCACGCGCGGGACTCCCGAAACTCGCGCCAAAGAAGCCACCACCGCAGCAAAAATCCTTAAAGTAAAATACCGCGGCACGCTCGGCGTTCCCGACTCCGACGTCCAGCCTTCACGCCAGCACAAACTCCGCCTCGCTGCGGCCATCCGCGAACTCCGTCCCCGCACCGTAATCATCCCCTACTGGGAAGCTCGCCACCCTGACCACTACCACGCCTCAACACTCGGCTACGAAGGCTGCTTCCTCGCCGGTCTCAAGCAACTCCCCATCGAAGGCGAGCCCTTCCGCCCGCACAAAATTCTCTACGCGACCGCCTTCACCGGCGTCCGCCCTGCCTTCGTGGTGGACATCACCGCCCAATTCAACCAGCGCCACAAGGCTATCCGCGCCTTCTCCTCGCAGTTCGGCCCGCGCTCCGCATCAAAGAAGACCAACGTCTTCCTCGCCATCGATCGCCTAGAAGACGAAATGAACCAGCTCGCCCGCCACTACGGCGACATGATCGGCGTTCGCTACGGCGAACCCTTCCTGCAAAAAGAGATGATGAAGGTGAACGATGTCGTGGAAATGGAAGTTAGATCAGTCTAGCGGAATTCTTGAAGCCAATTGCGTGGCGTAAACGCAAATCTTCTAATCGTCTTGCGCGGGCACATACCCTGGCAGGTTCTGCCCGCCCGGCACTCGGTCCACCTTCACCCGGATCAAAGCCTCAGACTCCGCTCCGGACTTCCTCAGCACCGCCATGTTGGCCAGCGCCTCGGAATAAACCCGAGTCACCAGGAAGACTTCCCCGGTCTTTTCATTCTTCCAGAGCTGACCTATCTGAATCTTCGAGACGGGCATGGCCATTTCGACTTTAGAGGCGCTACGCAGGGGTGTCAACCGCCTCTTTCCCTACCCGTACCCACCCGGCACGCATCCTCGATTCCGCCACCCGAAAAGAAACCTTCCTGCCAAATTCGTCATCCTACTTAACCGAACATCCCCGGTAATTCGTACGCGCCGGGTGTATACTCCGGTCTAGTGGAGGTACCTTCCATGCAAGCTATCCTGCGCCGCGCTCTTAAGCTGACCCTCGCTGCGGCCATCGCCCTCGTTCCCGCCTACTTGCCGGTTTACGCCCAATCTTCAGGTCAAGATCAGTCGCCGGCTCCAGCCCAACAGCCAACCACTCAGCAACCGGCTACGGACGCCTCCAAACCCGACGCCTCGAAGCCGGACACCGCGAAACAGGACCCGCAGCAAACGGACAAAGACAAACAAAAGCAGGATCAGCAAAAGAAGGACCAGCCCACTCGCGATGCCCCGGTTCAGCAGCAGGACACCGTCCATCCCAAGAATTCCAAGCAGGACGTTGACGCCATCGGCAATCGCAAGCTCGGTGGCTTCAATATACACTCGCTCGAAACGGACATCGCCATCGGCAAGCAATATGCCCAGGAAGTCGAGCGCTCCTCCAAACTGATTGACGATCCAATCGTGGTCGAGTACGTCAATCGCGTCGGTCAAAATCTTGTCCGCAATTCCGACGCCCGCGTCCCCTTCACCATTAAGGTCATCGACTCCGATGAAGTGAACGCCTTCGCCCTTCCCGGCGGCTTTTTCTACGTCAATAGCGGGCTCATTCTTCGCGCTACGGAAGAATCCGAACTCGCCGGCGTCATGGCTCACGAAATTTCGCACGTCACCGCACGCCACGGCACTCGCGGCCAGTCTCGCGCCGAAGTCGCGCAGCTCGCCATGATTCCTCTCGTTCTGCTCGGGCCAGGCGGCTGGGCCGGTTACGGCATCTATCAGGGCTTGAATCTCACGATTCCCTTCGCGTTCCTGCAATTCAGCCGCAGCTTTGAACGCGAAGCCGATTACCTCGGTTTGCAATACATGTACAAAGCTGGCTACGACCCGAACGCCTACATCACCTTCTTCGAACGCGTGCAAGCCGACGAGAAGCGCCGCCCGGGTACGATCCCCAAAGTTTTCTCCACACATCCGCCGACGCCCGAGCGCATCGAGAACGCCCAAAAAGAAATCGCCACTATTCTCCCCGCACGCGACGAATACATCGTCTCCACTTCCGAATTCGACTCCGTAAAGGCGCGCCTCCGCAACCTCATGTTCTCCCGCAAGGCCAAGGACAATGAACCGGGCAAACCAACCCTGCGCACGCGCACCGAGCAGACCGACAAGACCAAGACGCAAACGCAGACGACCGATCCAAATTCCACAGACGACGATCGCCCAACACTAAAGCGCCGTCCCGACACCAACTAGCTGTTTTTCTGATCTTCTGGACTATGTAGGGCCGGGCAGCCCGGCCCTTTTTCCTTGCGGTTTTACTTCTTCTTCGCAGGTTTCTTTTCCGAGGAATCCTTCGTCTCTTTCGCCGAGCTTTCCTTCGCCGCTCCGTCTTTCTTTTCGCTCTTATCGCCCGATGGCTTCTCCGCCGCCGAATCCCCACTAGCAGCGCCCTTCCCCGCGTAATCCGTCACATACCATCCCGCGCCCTTGAACTGAATCGCCGGCGCAGTAATCATCCGTTCCACCTTTCCGCCGCAATGCGGACACTTCTTCAAGTGTGGCCCGGATACCGATTCGATTTTTTCTGTGCGCCGGTGGCATTTCTGGCACTCGTATTCGTACAGTGGCAACTCTTGCTCCTCGCAATATGATCTGAATTTCGTAGTATATCACGCGCAATTCCGCCCCCAGCCGGTTCGGACGCCCCACGACTCCGTACCGTCCGCAAACACAAACCCGGTCATCTCGAACGAAGCAAGCCAACGCCTTTTCTTCCCGATTCATTCCGATGAATCGGTTGGCTTGCGTAGAGAGAGAGCTCTCTTCGATTGATCCGCAGACCACATGTGATTCGCCGTCCTATTTCGCCGCAGTCCCGAATCTCCACGCAATTCTCGCACCCGCCGCCGTGCTAAACTCACCGCATGCAAGCCCAATCCGCAAACTCCGTCGGCTGCCTCTATCTCGTCGGCACTCCCATCGGCAATCTCGAGGACATCACGCTCCGCGCCCTCCGCATTCTCAAAGAAGCTGACCAAATCGCCTGCGAAGACACCCGCCACACGCAAAAGCTGCTCTCTCATTACGAAATCCAGAAACCCCTCGTCAGTTATCACGAACACAATGAAATGACTCGCGCGCCTGAACTCGTCGTTGCCATGGAGCAAGGTGCCAAAATCGCGCTCGTTAGCGACGCTGGCATGCCGCTCGTCAGCGACCCGGGCTATCGCCTCGTCACTCTCTGCGCGCGTCACCAAATCCCCGTCATTCCCATACCGGGCCCCTCCGCTCTGCTGGCGGCACTCTCCGCCTCCGGGTTGCCTAACGATGAATTCCTCTTCGTCGGCTTTCTCCCGGCCCGCACAGGTGAACGCCAGCGCGCCCTCGAACGACTCCGGCTCGAAGACCGCACCCTTATCCTCTACGAAGCCCCTCACCGCGTCGCGGAAACCATTACCGCCGCCCTCGAAATCCTCGGTGACCGTCCCGCCTGCCTTGCCCGTGAAGTCACCAAAATCCACGAAGAATTCCGCCGCGGCACCCTCTCCGAACTCTCCGCATCTCTCGAAGAGCGCCCCGCTCGCGGCGAAATCACTCTCCTCGTCGGCGCTCCTCTCCCCGGCCAATCCGCCGCCACCGGCGACACCTCCCAAAGCCTGGCCGACCGCGTGGATGAACTCATCCGCCAAGCCAAACTCGACCGCAAAGAAGCTTTAAAACTCGCCGCCAAGGAACGCGGCCTGACCCGCCGTGAAGCCTATAACAAGCTCCTGAACGCACCACTTCGGGGTGATGAGTACCAGAACTAGTTTACTTGTTATCTTAAATATCCTTACTTATGCAGAGTCCGGATAGCGATTCCCCGCTCGGCAAAACTGTGCAAATGTTTGAATCTTAACGACCTAATTGGGCAGAAATTTGCACACTTCAGTGCTCTACCTTACGCACTCTACAGGAAACACCCTAAGGATCCCCGTAACCTATTGTAATCAGATAACTTACGTTGGCCAATTTTGATTCAGTTTGGATTGTCGGGGAACTTCAATTGCACAGTTCAGTGTACAGGTAGGACCAAGATTGGCTCTACGAGACGAGTGGAAGGGGGACTTAATGTCAAAAAGGATTGGTATTATTGCTTTACTAGCAGTTTTGGCTTTGGCGGTTGTTACAACTGGCGCGCGTGCGGATTCGGTGGACGTGCTAGTTGGCGATAAGGATGGTTTTGGTTTTTCAACTCCGTGTTCAGATAGCGGTTCATGCGCGTCTTTGGGTTCCCCGATCATCGATAACCGGAGCGCAGGGGAAATGTCGGCGACTGACGGAGCTCAGTTCACCGACGTTTATTCCGCGCTTTTTCCCTCCCCTTTCGGTCCCAACACCGTGACCTCGGGCGACATTTTGTTTGCTTTCACCGGTACGCTAACTGATGCAACGATCAGCTTCGCGGCCGGTGACTTTCAATCCGATGTCTTTGGCGCTTTCACGGCCTCCATCAACGGAACTTCCACACCGTTCAGTTATCCGGACGGGCGCTTTGTCACGGCTATCCACTCTTTGACCCTAACCCCGGGCGAACTTGCTGCGGCTAATTCGGCAGGCGTAGTCGATCTTCACCTCGATCGGGGGTCGTCGGGCGACTTTGTTGCCTTCGACTGGTTTGAGTTGACAGGCAACACAACTTCCACCGCCGTTCCCGAACCAGGCTCCATGGCCCTGCTTGGCTTCGGTCTCCTCGGCTTGGCCGCTGTGAAGCTGTCAAAGCGGTAAAATCGGCTCCAGCCTTAGAATTCGGCCTCCCGACTTGGTCGGGAGGCCTTTTTCTTTTCTGCCGCCATCCCACTAACTCTGCCTTCCGAATCTCTTGGCTAGTAGCCCCCACTGGTTTTTTTCAATTCCCTCTGTGAAGAGCTTTCTGGATTACGCAGTTCAAAAAAAAGCACAGAGGGGACCGGCTACTGGCGGGTGGCGAAAGCAATCCGGGATGGCCCATCTTTGCGCAGTTGTTTTTCCCAAAAGGTGGGATTTCAGAATGAACACTTGTGGCGCAAGGACTTAAAGTCCCTTTATTTTCAACAGGGTCGAAAAACCCTGGGTGGCAAATCAAGGCGTGCTGAAATCGAAGGAGTTAACGTCACGAGGTCTGCCTTGCCTGACGTTGAGCGATTTTCATGAGGTTTCGCGGGCCGGTCGGCCCTAAAGG